>Ga0190363_1000014_pt1 | contig 142620 bp, 150 predicted proteins | sample 48721867_MG_FD_161272 | JGI IMG/M metagenome (GOLD analysis project Ga0190363, IMG submission 161272) | Hydrothermal vent microbial mat bacterial communities from Southern Trench, Guaymas Basin, Mexico - 4872-18-6-7_MG | ecosystem: Environmental > Aquatic > Marine > Hydrothermal vents >...
CCCGCTATTTTGATGGCTTCAGAAAGGGGTCCAAACTCTTTTCTTGCAGAGAGAAGCATTGCCCGACTCGGTATAAAGCCGGACCTCATGTTTGCTGCCATTAATTGAAGTGCATCGGGGAGTATTTTTTCAACAAATTTTGTTCTTTTCTCAACGATAAGAATGAGAAATCCGTGAAGCAGTAGAAATATGCAGAGAAAAGCGATAAAAAAAATCATAACAGAAGAAAAAATAATGGCAAAGAAGGCTCCGATAATACAACTGATAAACAGGGTTCGATTGAAAAAGGACTGTGGAGGTTTTTTGCTTCCTGAAAACTTAATAAGTTCTTCTATTTTCTTTCTGTAAAATCTTGGCATCAATTGGTACATATTTTAATTTAATATTATTTCTGTATAATAAAAACATCCTCCTGTTTGTACTACGGCATGCCTGTTATGAATCTTCTTGAGATGAAATCCTGAACCCCCATGCATTCAATTGATTGTACCGTCACCTCATCTATATCTACTCCGGGATTTGTTATGGTGAATGTACTCAGCTGTCCCGCGGTGGTATTGTATATATCAGGGACTTGAATTATTTCCCCATTCGTTTTTTTAATATAAACATTGAATGAAAGGTCAACAGTTCCTCTATTTTTTACATAGAGGAACAGATTTCCTGTTGAGCTGTCATATCTTGCTCCCTGAATTATAACCCCAGCATCCGAGCATTGCTTTATTTGTGTGAGTGTACCTGTAGTTAATCTTGTGGCATAATTGACCAGCATACCGGAAATAATAAGGGTAATACCTATCAGGGCTACCACGGCAACCAGGGGTGAAATCGCCTTTCTTTTTTTACTTTCCATGTAAAATTATATTGTCTAAACTTTCTTATAAAAATGCTTTATGGCTTTGGGAGTTTCTATATCAAGCTTATCTGTATCTGTGTTGTCAAAGAGAACAGCAGGTATCCTGTGATAGAAAGGAATAAAGAGTGTTTCAGGCCGGAAACTATAGAATCTTCTGACATTTTTCCCGCAACCAGACCTGAAAATATGCCCTGAATTATTATGAGATAGATCAGAATCTCCTTTATTCTTTCCACCGGTATCTGCATTCCAACAGAGGAAAAGAATCCTGGAAGACTTGTCTGCGGCAGAGAAGGAATGATCATCACTTCTATTACGATAAGTATGGCGATGAAAATGAAGAAGATAATGTATATTATTACTATTTGAGAATACATCATGGATTTTCTTTCCTCATTGATTTTGTTAACTGTAATTATCGATTTCGTAACCGAATCCAGCATATCTGAGATTCTTCCTCCTGCTTTATAGCTCTCCGTAATTGTCATCACAGCCCTTTTTATTACAGGAGAATAGGTTTTCTCCGCAAAATTATGAAAAGCCTTATCGAAAGGTATGCCCCAATCAACTTGGGCTGCGAGCTTCTTTATATATTTTGTAAGGGAAGGATAATCTCTTCTGGAACACTGCTGCAGTGCAAGAGGAAGCGTCATTCCTGAATTTATAGAATCTCTTAGATCCATAATAAAGGAAAGAAAACTTCTTTCAGATTCCTTTCTTATTCTGTATTTTGTATACAGAAGAAATGCTGGTGGTATCACGCATATGAGCCCGCCAATAACATTTAATATCGGAACAATAAAGGGAAGGATACTTGAAACATAGAAGTTTCCAAATATTACTATTCCTGCTCCTAAACATATCGAGAATGTTTCGAGCCGGTATTTAAATTTTTTCATTTCTTATACACCTACAGGTCTTCTGCTTTTTATCAAGCCTATGAGTACAAACTGGAACAGGAGTAGAAAACCAAGGATTCCCATTAATAGGAAATGAATGTCTATTCCCAGACCTATAAACGAGGATATTACAATAAGAAATGTTATTCCAAGAGTTGGAAAAATCACACAGAACATCATGTACATGAGGGTTAAGGGGTTCAGCTGAGAACCGTATTTTTTTATTGCAACTCTTTGTTCCTCCGCAAGATTGTCAACTATCATTTTTAGCGTATCTCCGATATCTGCACCGGATTTCATGGAATTTATTATCTGCCATAACACCCTTCTAAAATAAAAGGAAGGGTTTTGTTTTGCAAGCATTTCTAATGCGGCTATCTCAGATTTTCCAGTATTTATTTCATTTACAGCTTTTCTGATCTCTTCGGAAAGTCTTCCGTATTTGCTTTTTGCGATAGAAACCAAAGCGTTGTATAAGGGTACGCCTGAACGGACCTCTATCAAAAGGTGATGCAGCATATGAGGTAGATAAGATTCTATGGATTTTATCTTTCTCGTTACGAACAATTTAGGGTAAAACGTAATGTATACAAAGGATATCATGCTTATCGAAAATCCGATAAGTATGGAAAAAGCAATTGCCTTGGGTGTTGGGATTTTTGCTGCTAAGAATACTGTAAATATTGTAGAAAAGATCAGAACAAAATAAAATAGAAAAGAGAAAAACGCAAGAGCAAGCCATTCTCTCGGCTCATACTCCATTCCTGCCTGCTCAAGTTCGAAATGCATTCCTGGAAATGCATGAGAAAGTGATTCACCAATACCAAGAAAATGTTTTGAAGCTTTCATTGCAATTTTCATTGGAAAAGGTACAAAAGGTGGTTTCTTTGTAACCATATTATTATTTTGTTGCTGTTGATTATTAATTTTGTGAGAAGGGACAGGTGAGTTATCCTTTTAACCGAGGACCCGTCGGGTGATTAGTAACCGTGGGCTGAACACCTCGCCGAAGCTCGGTGCTTACACCCCGGTCCTATCAACCCGGTCGTCTACCGGCCCCTCCTCCTCGCACCGGGAGTTGCCTCCCAGTTTGAGGATTGGTTGCCTCTTTTCAGGGGTGGTTTCGCGCTTAGATGCCTTCAGCGCTTACCCAACATGGCGTAGCTACTCGGCGCGCATGTCACGACCGATTCACCAGAGGCCACGGGACCTTGTTCCTTTCGTACTAAAGGTCCCTTCCCCTCAGGCAACCGACACCTCCAGCAGATATAGACCGTACTGGCTCGCACCGTACTTAACCCAGCTAACGTGGCTCTTTGATGGGTGAACACCCCCACCCTTGGGCGCTGCTGCACGCCCAGGAAGAGCCGAGCCGACGGCGGAGAAGCAATGTACGGGGTCGATTTGACCCACACACTTCTCGGTTGTTTTCATTGTGACCTGAACAGTCACTCAACAGCCAGTAGCTCTCCGCGACGAGAAGCGTGGCGTGGACTCTCGCCCGCCACGACTCCATTATCCCCAGGGTAACTTCTTCAGGAACGCTTTTCGCGTAAGCGAAAAGGGTTCTTTCTGACAGACCTGGCCCCCAGCTAATGGGGACACAGGGGATCGCTAGGCCACGCTTTCGCGCCAGGATTCCTTGTTGTTCGGAATCCTGTCAGGCTCCCTTTTGCCCTTGCGCTCTTCCCGAGATTTCTGACCTCGGTGAGGGAACCTTTGGGCGCCCTTGATAATTTTTCAAGGGCGTACCGCCCCAGCCAAACTGCCCACCTGATGGTGTCCCCCGAAGGGTAAGCAGTATGATAACAGAAGGGTGGTGTTACATTGACGCCTTTGTACGAGCTTGCGCCCATACTGCATTGCTCCCACCTACACTATACACCCGTTACCATACCGCAGCATCAGGCTGCAGTAAAGCTCCATGGGGTCTTCTCGTCCCGCTGGAGGACTCCTGAATATGCACAGGACATTAAGTTCACTGGGTATCGGCCCGGGACAGTGGGGGGCTCGTTAAGCCATTGATGCAGGCCGACAATTAATCGGCAAGGGACTGCGTTGGCTTACTGTCTGCCCCAACGGCGGACAGTAGCGCATTTACGCTACCTTAAGACGGTCAGAGTTACCGCCGCCGTTCACCAGGGCTTCACCCGGTTGTACCCGGGCTTAACACACTGGCACTGGGCAGGCCTCAGGAAGCGTACGAAGCGTTTCCGCTTAGCGCTCCCCTACGTTTTTGTTAAACAGTCGGGCCCCCCTTGTCACTGCGACCTACTGGCTCTGGCTTAGCCAGAGCAGCAGGCACCCCTTCTTCCGAAGGTACGGGGCTAATTTGCCGAATTCCCTGGGCCGATTTCTCCCAACACACCTTCCCCTTCTCAGGGAGGGGCACCTGAAACGGTTCTCGGTACGGTTGGAAGAAATCCTTGCCTGTTCCCTTTTCACTGGTTCCGGGAATCAGCCGAACGTGCAAAGGCACGCCGTTCCCCACTTCACCTCTTTCTCGTCATTACGACACTCCAGAGGCTTAATGGGTTAGCTGCATAGCTGCAGTCAGCCTATCCCGAAACGTCAGGAACAGGCCTTGCGTTGCCGCATGTATTCTTCCAGTGCAGGAATATTAACCTGCTTCCCTTTCGGCATACTCCAGTTAGGGTATGCCTTAGGACCGACTAACCCTCAGCCGATTCGACAACCCTTTCCGTAAACGCTTTTCGCGTAAGCGAAAAGGGTTTTGATCGTTGCTGAGGAACCCTGGCCCTTCAGGCGGAAGGGATTCTCACCCTTCTTCGCTGTTACTATTGGCAGGATTCTTGGTTTCGCGAGGTCCACCAAAATTTACATTTTGGCTTCTACCCTCGCGAAATACCTCCCTACCACATCCCTTTCGGGGTCCACGGTCTCGGTACCATGTTTAGTCCCGTCCATTCTCGGGGCCCCCAACCTCGGCGGGTGAGCTGTTACGCACTCTTTCTTTCCTTTCCGTTAACGCTTTTCGCGTTAGCGAAAAGGGTTAAAGGATGGCTGCTTCTAAGCCAACCTCCCCGCTGTCTGTGGTTGGAGACTCCCTTCCTCACTTAACATGGATTTGGGGACCTTAACCGTGGTCTGGGTTGTCTCCCTCTCGGATGTCGAGCTTACCCCGCATCCTCACTCCCGCCTTCTTTGACGGTTGAGGATTCTGAGTTTTGCCGATCCCTTTCCGTGAACGCTTTTCGCGCCAGCGAAAAGGGTTCTTTGACAAGGCAACTGGGGATTTCTCCCCTTGGTTACCTAATCAGTAACTTTACCCCTCAACCTGTCTCTGGCGAGGCTGAGCTGTGGCTCATTTCGGGAGGAACCAGCTATCACCCGTCTAGATTGGCCTTTCACCCCTAGTCCCGGGTCACCCCAGCGGTTTGAATCCCAACACGGGTAGCGAGCCTCCATCCCGGTTTCCCGGGACTTCACTCTGCCCAGGACTAGATCGACGGGTTTCTGGTCTTATCCCTGTGACTCAGGGCACTTTCGTACCCAACCCTCTCGACCAGAAGGTCTGCAGGGTCTTCGCTTTCGCTATGGCTGCTTGTATTAACCTCGCCACAGAGATAAACTCCCTGCCGCGTGTTTCAAAACGGACGATGTGATCCGAACCTCCCTTCTTCGTAATAATCTTGACGATTTTCCTTCGAAGGGATTGAACGGACCACATCTACCTGTAGCTGTATGGTTTCAGGCTCTTTTCACCCCCCGTTAAGGGTTCTTTTCAGCTTTCCCTCACGGTACTAGTTCGCTATCGGTCTCGGGTTATATTTAGGATTGGGAGTTATTGTCTCCCACATTCGGACCGGATATCCGACCGGCCCTACTCTGGATACTTGGCATCGGCCTTCTCCCGTTCTCCTACGGGGCTATCACCCTCTATGGCGTGCCTTTCCAGGCAACTTCGGATTAGAGAGTTAGGCCGGACCCAAGTCCGAACTCCACATCTCCTTATCCTTTCGGATAAGGATTTGGTTTGTCCTCCTCCCCTTTCAGTCGCCCTTACTCAGGGAATCGCACACCCTTCCGTTAACGCTTTCGCATTAGCGAAAGGGTTATTGCTTTCTTTTCCTGCCGCTACTTAGATGTTTCAATTCGCGGCGTCCCCGTTCCTTACGGAACACCCGAAGGTAGGAAGTCCCATTCGGAAATCCCGGGTTCAAAGCCTGCATGCGGCTACCCCGGGCTTATGGCAGCTTGCCACCTCCTTCTTCGGTACCCGAGCCAAGCCATCCACCATACAGCCTAGCGGGTCCTCCTTTAGTCAGGATAACTCACCTGTGAAATCATTAAAAGAGCATTTTATCAAGATGTGTTCACTCTATCATCGGGTCTGGGTAACCCATCAATCTGGAGCGGTGAAACTCTTTCATTCAAGCTCTTTCTCAATTCTGCACCAGAGGTGTTTTCTGGCGCTTCATGAAGTATTGCAAGATGGACCGGGTGGGATGTTCACGACTTTATATAGCCATTTTGAACCCACGGCCTCCTGCTTGCAAGGCAGGCGATCTTCCACTGATCTACCGGCCCATCTTATGTTTGGAAGGACTCTTGGTATGATGTGCTGAAAAAATTAAGGAGGTGATCCAGCCGCACGTTCCCGTACGGCTACCTTGTTACGACTTAGCCCACCTTGCGGGTCCTTGATTCGACTCTGGCAAGAACCAGAGCCTCATCAAAGACCCACTCGGTTGGCTTGACGGGCAGTGTGTGCAAGGAGCAGGAACGTATTCGCCGCTGGAGTTCACAAGCCCTTTCTTTTTTGCGTGTTTCTTTTCCCAAGGGTTTTCTTGAGGAAGTGGAAACTCCCGTAAAGAAAAGGCTTTTGATGACCAGCGACTACTAGGGATTTCGGCTTCACGAGGGCGAGTTGCAGCCCTCGATCCGGACTGAGACCGGGTTTAGGGATTGGCTTCCCCTTTCGGGGTCGCTTCCCATTGTCCCGGCCATTGTAGGCCGCGTGTAACCCAGGGGATTAAGAGCATACGGACCTGCCGTCGACCGCACCTTCCTCTGGCTTGTCGCCAGCGGTCCCCTATGAGTACCAGGCCTACTAAGAGGCCTGTCGTAACATAGGGCGCGGGTCTTGTTCGTTACCACACTTAAGTGGACACCTTTACCGAACCCTCTTCGCATTTCCGTTAACGCTTTTCGCGTTAGCGAAAAGGGTTACACGGCACGAACTGACGACGGCCATGCACCACCGCTCAGCTTGTCTGGTAAGACCATCAGCCTGACCTTCATCCTGCTGTCGCCCCTGGTAAGGTTCCTCGCGTTGAGTCGAATTAAACCGCAGCCTCCACCCCTTGTGTGCTCCCCCGCCAATTCCCTTAAGTATACTGCGAACCCTCACTTTCTTTCCGTGAACGCTTTCTTTGCGGAAGCATTAGCTCCCGGAAAGAAAGGGTTCGTTTCAGCCTTGCGACCGTACTCCCCAGGCGGCCCACTTAACGGTTTCCCTACGACCCTGGAGTCCCCCGTAAGAACTCCAAGGTCTAGTGGGCATCGTTTACGGCCAGGACTACGGGGGTTTTCAGGATCCCTTTCCGTGAACGCTTTTTGCGTAGCGAAAAGGGTTCTATCTAATCCCCTTTGCTCCCCTGGCTTTCGTCCCTCACCGTCGGATCCGTTCCAGCCGAGCGCCTTCTGTGGTACCCTTCCGTTAACGCTTTTTGCGCTGGAAGGGTCACGCCACAGGTGGTCCTCCAGGGATTATAAGATTGTAATTCCTTCCCCGTTTGAAAGAAATCTGCCTCTCCTCGGGAAAGGATTTTTACCCTTACCCCTGGAATACCCTCGGCCTCTCCCGGTCCCAAGTCCAGCAGTATCCCCAACCAGCCCCGCAGTCATCTGCGGGATTTCATTGGGAACTTGCTGGACCGGCTACGAACGCTTTAAGCCCAATAATCGTGGTCACCACTCGGGGCGCGGGTATTACCGCGGCGGCTGGCACCCGTCTTGCCCACCCCTTATTCGCCAAGCTGTTTACACTTGGCAAAAGCCTCCTGCAGGAGCAGAAGGCACTCTGAATCCCTCCGTCACGCTTGCGCGCATTGCGGAAGTTTCGCGCCTGCTGCACCCCGTAGGGCCTGGATTCTTGTCTCAGAATCCATCTCCGGGCTCCCTCTCTCAAGGCCCGTACCGATTATCGCCTTGCCAGGACGTTACCCTGGCAACAAGCTAATCGGCCGCAGTCCCATCCTGGGATTCAGTAAGGATGCATTCCAGCATTCCTTACCTATCCGGTTTTAGCCCCAGTTTCCCGGGATTATACCGGACCCCAGGGCAGGTTGACTACGTGTTACTGAGCTTTGCGCCCTGGTGTGACCCAGGACTTGCATGGCTTAGTCGGATTCAGATAGCAGTGACCTCCGGCGGGATCAACCGGAATTGGGAAATTGGCGGGACCTCCTTAGAAGATCTCAGCACACATTCACAAGAGTCCTTCCTCAAACTTAAGCATAATCTTAAGTTCTCATAAATCGCTCATTGCCGGACTGGCAACTCGTCCAGCTCGATAATCATGCGCTATATTATATTATACTATAACTATATAAACCTTATGGGGGATTTATATAATTTCCCGAATTCTCCAGCGTAATATTTATATATACAGACCATTTTTTTAAAAAACTTAAATAGAATGGCTGTCGTGGTGTAGCGGTTAGCATAAGGGCCTGTGGAGCCCTTGGCCCGAGTTCGAATCTCGGCGACAGCCCTTTTATTTTGAGAAGAATTTTAGCCTTTCTGAGTCTTTATCTTTACACCTATGCTTTCCAGCATTTCCTTTAGTTTTCTCAGTGCTGCATGAATATCCTCTATCTTTCGAGCACCAGTGCATATTATTTTGCCAGAACCAAAAAGAAGAAATGCAACTCTCGGGTCATTTATTCGAAAGACCAAACCTGGAAATGATTCAGGTTCATATTCCGTATTTTCAAGTGAAAATGCAATCTCTTCGAGATTTATTTTGTTTTCCGCTTCTATTTTTGTAGATGCCACTATATTTTCTATTCTTATTTCAAACTCATCTGGAAGCTCTATTCCGAGATTTCTTATATGACCAACAACTGTATGTATGCCTGTTTTTGCTTCTTCTATATCCTTTGCACCCGTGCACACGAGTTTACCAGAAGAAAATACCAAAGTTGCAACTTTTGGGTCATCTATTCTATAGATCATTCCCGGAAACGATTCAGGATTGTATTCTACATTTTCCAACTGCTTGGAGATTATACTTAATGGTATATCATTTCCCAGGGACGCAAAAGCCACCACATTTTCTATATTCACTTTGAATTCTTCCAATAGCACCACCCAATTATTATCCAATTATAAATTATATATTCGTTTCAGTATATATTTATGAGTATGGGATAGTTTTGAACCAAAAATCAAAATTTAAACAAAATTGTTTTTCTTTGGCAGGATTTATTCATTGTTCAATTTTGTTTGCTTTTTCCCACAACTGATTGAAAAATGGTTCTGCTATGCTCTTAACAGCATGCTCAGAATTTGCCCAGAGCGCAATATCCTGCGTCTCATGAACATTTTCATCATCTGTTAGGGCCATGAGAAAGTTATTATCAATCATAAACATCCTTCCTTTAGAGACATCCAGATGCTTGAGCTCTGCTATCTGTGACAATGCATTTCTGGCTTCGTTATCTTTAAGTGGTGCAAGGATTCTTAGTTTTGCACCATTTTTAGCAGCTTTCTTCAAGGCTCTGTAATGTTTTAAATAAAGATCTTTAAAACCCTGCTCTGTTGTCACTATGTTTATGTAGTTCTTTGCATTTTTGAAAACTGATTTGAGGTGCCTGTCTATTACACCTCTTCCTTTTAATGTTCCTGTTATTTCTGTTGGTTGAACGAGGCTGAGTCCTTGGGAATAAATGTTTTCAAGTTCTTTTATTATCTCGGAGTTCTTGATTCTGTCTATTCTTTCAAGCATCTCTTCGTGTTTTTTTCTGAGATTTTCCTTTGTTCTGTCCAGTGCTTCCCTTGGAGGAAGGGCAACATATTTCAGAGGCTTGGAGGGCTGAACCATAACAAAACCCTTCTCAGCAAGACTTTCAAGAACATCATAAGAGCGTGACCTGGGAACCCCTGCTATCTCAGAAACCTCTGCGGCTGTGGCTACACCTTTGGCTAACAAAGCTACGAAAATTTTTCTCTCATAAAGGTTTAAACCTATACTCTTCAACGCATCCAACACCGCTGTTGAGGCAACCATTGGAATCACTTATATATTAAGATATATGCTTAAAAAGTTATTGTTTAGTGGTTAAATTTTTAGGGATAGATGAGTTTGATATAGATAACAAGATATTTAAACGTTTCCAATCTGAGAATATTTCACTCTCCTGTTTGTTGTTGATAAAGCTTTTCTATTCTTTCTAAGGAATCTGCATCTTCCGGTCCTTTATCATATCTTATTCTCACAACCCGAGGAAACCTTAAAGCATATCCAGAATTGTAATGCGGACTCTTTTGTATCTCTTCATATGCAACCTCTACCACAATCATTGGTTTTAGTTTAATTGTGTTTCCCTCTTCTGATTCTATGTAAGGTTTCAGAAGCTCTGTGAGCTTCTGAAATGTAATCTCGCCCCCGCTTTCTTCTTTTTCTTTTATACCCGTTCCTATCATACCGCATTCAAGGAAGTTTCCTTCCTCATCTCTGCACCCCAGAATAAATGAACTCATCCATCCTGCTCGTTTACCAGTACCCCACACTGCACCTATTATAACCAAATCCAGATTTTCCATCGTCGGCTTTACCTTCAACCATCCCCCGGCAACCCTTCTTCCTGGCTGGTAAATTGCATCCAAGTTCTTGACCATCACACCTTCTTGGTTCTGCCTCAGGGCTTCTCTATAAAACTCCTCTGCCTTCTTCAGATCCTTCGTAACTATTTCCTTTGCGAGCTGGAATTTTCCAGGAACCTCCTGAATTATTGATTTTAGAAGCCTTCTTCTCTCCTCCATGATTTTATCAAAAAGGGTCTCTCCCTCCAGATAGACGATATCAAAGAGGTTTATCTGAATCGGTATCTCTTTAACCATTTTCTCGATATCATATTTTCTCTGAATTCTCTGTGAGAGAAACTGAAATGGTAGGGGGTTTCCTGTTTTTTTGTCTATACCAAGGGTTTCACCCTCTATTATGCATTTTTTGGCTTTCACGTTCCTTTTTACCATTTCCACAAGATCAGGAAACTGTTTTGTTACATTTTCCAATCTTCTCGTAAATATCCATATTTTATCTCCATCCTTATGGATCTGAGCCCTCATACCATCGTATTTGAATTCTATCGCTGGCCTTTCAAAAGACTTCAAAGCCTCTTCAAGAGATGGTGCCTTTTCAGCAAGCAGAACCTTGAAAGGCTTTCCAAGTTCTAACTTTATCTCCTTCAAACCCTCAAGTCCTTTTTCTTTTGCGATTTTTGCTATTTCACCGTAATCCGGTCTTACAAACCATGCCCATTCCACTGTTTTTACAGCATCTTCGATATTTTCAAAAAACGCTTTCGCTATAGCATCCCTTATAATGCCTTCTGCAACGCCTATTCTCAGTTCTCCTAAAACTGTACGGACTATATATTTTGCTTCATTCGATTTTGCAGAACTGATGAGTTCAGCAACCAATTGAAATTTTCTGTCCTGAGAACCTTTTCCCTCCACTTCACCGAGCTTCTGAAGGTTTTCAAAAACCTTTTCAACAGTGAGCGGTATTGCAAATAATGTTTTCTGTTTTTTTCTCGATACCAGATTCTCTGCAACAATACCAAGATCCCCGGTTTCCTTAAACAGCTTGGTAATTTCATATTCTGAAAATCCTGTGCAGTAACGCAGTATTTTTATCATAAGAAGCGAAGCGATTCCCAAAACTTTATCGCTCCAAGGGGGAAAGATTCTGCCTTCCAGCAGAGATGTGACCATTGGAAGGAGATCTTTATCGGTTTCCTTCAGAATGTTTGCAACTGCATCTACTTTCTTTAATCTGGCAGGTGTTTTTTCCAGATATTCATAAACCTCAACAAGCTTTGAATATTCCATATGTAAATGGTTTTATCTTGGATGATTTATTATTTTATTCTAAACTGTTATAATCACAGCCTCAGCAATCGTTCAATTATAAGGAAAACCGCTTGGTAAAGATTAAAATTTATTTGAAGCAAATAATTAAAAATGCGCAAGAGAAAGAAAAGATCGGGAAGAAAAAGAGAAGATATTGAAAAGAAAAGCACATTGCTGATAGAAGAGCAGGTTGTTCTTTCACAGGAAAGAACCGCTTTATCTTTCATGAGAACCGGTCTTGGTTTTATCGGAGCCGGTATAATTATACTGAATGTATTCAAAGAAAATCATGTATCAAACATCTTCAGCTGGATGTTGATATCCATTGGAATTGTTCTGCTCATACAGTATGCTATCAGGCTTTCAGAATATCGTAAAAAAATAGAAAAACTCAATCGTGAGTTGGAAAATAAATAGGATATTCATTCACATCTTTCACACAACCATCTTCCTTCTACTTCCTTTAGGAATTCCGAATATTCACCACAACACTCGCAGATGCCTTCATCGAATCTTTCTCTTTCGCTTTGTGTTATCACATTTTCTTTTCGGGTACGTCTTGGAAATGGTATCATCAAGAGAAGCTGTTTCGCAGTCCTTTTATCCACATCACTGAGTGATTCGTAAGCTTCTAAGATATAGCAGAACGGACATATCACTGCGTTTTTCTGCTGCTTACAGCGAATACATGGAAGTGAACTTTCATCCGTTCTGCTCTTGAAATGGAAATTAAGCATTGCGTTAAACTCTTCGAATTTCTCAGAGAGATGCGAAGGTAGCCATTTTTTTATATCGTTTTTCAGACAATCTGTGCAAATAAAGCTCCATATCGGTTCTTTGCATATATTGCAGATTGAAATTTCCATAAAACTTCACCGGCAGATGGCAAGGTTTTCTGAAGAGAAGTTATTTTTAGAATTTAAATGAATTTTCGTGAAAAAATGTATATTTTGTACTTCTTCGATATTTAACGTTATTATATGCTATTGATTTTTTCAGGGAATTTAACTCGAATTTTTGAGTGAAATTTAAAGAAACTTCCATATTCCTTTCAGGCTGTTTATTGTTTTTCCGTAATCATGCGTCTCCCTCCAAGTAAGTTTGTTAAAATTTCTCTTTACAAGAACTGCATTCATGCCGATGGAAATCGCTGGTTTTATATCATCCTGATAATTATCACCGACCATTATCGTTTCTTCAGGCTTCGTTCCAAGCCTTTTAAGAGCTGTCAGAAATATCCTTTTGTCTGGCTTTATTATTCCAAGATCGCATGAAAGGCAAACTGCATCAAAATATCTGAAAAGACTGCTGTGCAGGCATTTTATTCCAAAGGAAGGGGTATTAGAAACAATAGCAAGTTTGTAATTTCGCTCTTTTAATTTTTTCAGAACCGGTATCACATCCGGAAAAATTCTTGGCTTCAGCGCGTTTTTGATCAGAGTTTTTATCTTATTTATAACAAAATGGTTGCTTGTATGAAAATATGCAGCTATATCTGCGACTGCTTCTTCCAGTGTTCTGTAGTGCTTTAACATGAATGCTTTTTCGAGATGCTTCCAGTTTTCCCTGATAGGAGGAATGTTCATGAGAGAGGATAAAGTCAGCATTATGTTTTCGTTTTTATCATTGTAAATCAAAGTATCCCACATATCAAAAATTACCGCTTTAATTTTACTCATTAATAATCTATAGTTCGAAGTTTCTGATTAATTTAAGCCTTTGAATTGAAAATAAAATTATGATTGCATTCACACATCTGTTTTTTGCTCTGTGTATAGCATATATTTTAAGGCTTCCAAGAACCCCTGTACTAATTGCTTCGATACTTCCGGATATTGATATTCTTCTGAATCAGGAATTTCCCCTTTCTCATAGAGGGATTGTACACACTCCTGTTTTTATGTTTGCATCTATGTTTGTAATCTATTTCATGTATAGAAACAGTAATGCTTCTCTGGGGTTTGGTGCGGGGTTTCTTTCCCATCTGTTTCTTGACACGATAAACCCTACGGGCATTGCCTGGTTTTATCCGATTTCATCAGTTTTTATCAGCCTTAATCTGGCTCATTATGGCAATGTGTTTGCAAATACCGGAATAATTCTTCTCTCTGGAGCTGTTATTGTTCTCTCAGAACATCGCAGAAAATTTCACCTCTCTAAATTTCTTCTCTTAACTGTTCTCATTGCAGGTACAATTTTCATCTCCTCGCTTTCCGGAATTCTCGCAGACGGTGCTTCAGCAGTTTGGAAAGAAGAAAAATATGAAAATTACACAGTTTCCGAGCTTATGAAGGAACTGCCGGTAAACAAATACGTTTCGGTCTCAGGAAGGGTTTCAAGAATTCTCAATGATTATGTCTCAAAAAAGGGATATGAATATCAGCAGTTTTACATCACGGATGGAGAACAGGAAATAATGGTGTTCTGTTCTAAATATAAAGGTTCAATTGAGATTTCGAAAGGTGATGAAGTATTTGTAAACGGAAGATTTCAGAAGTATTATAACAAATATGAGATTTATACAGAATGCAAAAACATTAAGGTTCTCTCGGGAACAAAATGATTCCGTAGTTTTATAAAAATATATTACAATTAATTTGGTATGAAAAGAGGAGATTTTGTTGAAATAGATTTTGTTGGAAGGATTGCATCCACAGGAGAAATATTCGATCTTACAGATGAGGAGGTTGCAAAATCCTCGGGTATATACGAGCCGAAAAGAAAATACAAACCCGTTCTTGTGATAATTGGTGCAGGAATGGTTATTCCTGGTGTTGAAAAGGAGCTTATGAAAATGAAACCAGGAGAGGAAAGAGAATTTACCGTAAAACCTGAAGATGCATTCGGATTGAGAAGGATCGATCTGATAAAGGTTATATCCCTTTCCAATTTTCTCAAAAATAATATAAAGCCTGTACCAGGAGATGTTGTTGAAATAGACGGACGTAGAGCAAGGGTGCAGTCCGTTTCTGGAGGAAGGGTAAGGGTTGATTTTAATCATCCTCTTGCTGGAAAGGAACTGAAATACAAACTCAGAATAGTGAGAGAGATAAAAACACCGGAAGAAAAGGTAAAAGCTCTCATGGATTATTATAAAATAAAGTGCGAAACGAAACTTGAAGGGGATAAGGTAATAATAAAACCAGAAAAACCGCTTCACAAAATCATGAGCGATGTGGTGAAAAACACAATCAAAAAATGGATCAAGGAGATAAAATCCGTTGAATTTAAAAATCAAACCTCCAAAGAAAAAATAGACACTGCCAAGAAAGAGAATTTCCCAAAGACTTAAAAAACTTTCTCTTATATAATTCATAGACTTCTCACATTTGGAGGGGTAGAATGATTGATGAACAGAGGGAAATTGAAAGATACTCGGAAACTGATGAGGAGTTGAGAAAAATCCTGGAATCAAGAAAGGCTGAAATAAAGGTTATTGGTGTTGGAGGAGCTGGAAACAATACAATATCTCGTCTCATGCAGGTTGGTATTGTTGGTGCTGAAACCATAGCTATAAATACTGATGCTCAAGACCTTCTCTACACAGATGCAGATAGAAAAGTCCTTATAGGAAGAGAAATAACCAATGGTTTGGGTGCGGGTGCTGATCCCAAGATTGGTTGTGAATCTGCTAAGGAGTCAAAGGATGAGATAAAAAAATGCCTTGAAGGAGCAGATATGGTTTTCATTACATGTGGACTTGGGGGTGGAACAGGAACCGGAGGGAGTCCTATAATAGCGGATATAGCGAAAAAGCTCGGAGCTCTTACCGTGGGGATAGTTACCATTCCCTTCACCATGGAGGGAAAGCAGAGAATGAAAAATGCTCAAGAAGGTCTGGAGAATTTAGAGTCAGTTGTGGATACACTTATAGTTATACCGAATGATAAGCTTCTTGAGATCGTTCCTGATGTCTCCATAACAACTGCTTTCAAGGTTGCTGATGAGATTCTTGTTAATGCTGTTAAGGGAATAGCTGAGCTTATAACAAAGCCCGGACTTGTTAATTTGGATTTTGCCGATATAAGGGCTGTTATGGGTTCTGGAGGCCTTGCCATGATAGGAATGGGAGAGTCGGATACAGAAAACAGGGCGATGGAATCCGTGGAGAAAGCTTTGAACAATCCTCTGCTCGATGTTGATATAGAAGGTGCAACAGGAGCTTTGATCAATGTTTTCGGCGGTGAGGATATTACAATCAGAGAATGTCAGGAAATAGTTGAGGGTGTTTCCAGCAGGATAAGTCCTGATGCAAAGATAATCTGGGGTGCGCAGATAATAAAAGAGCTGGGAGAAACAATAAGAACTATGCTTATAGTCACCGGAGTGAAATCCTCACAGATATACGGGCCTGAGAAGACCGTTTCGCAGGAAAGACAAAGAGAAATAGAGCAGGTTCTTGGAATAGATTTCATTAAATAATCTTTTTACAAATTTTATTTATGATAATTACAATTTCTGGAAAGCCCGGTTCAGGAAAAACGGCACTTGCAAGAGCTCTTGCAAAGGTTTTACACTACAAACACTACTCAATAGGTGAGATCAGAAGAAAAATGGCAAAAGATATGGGCATGTCTCTCCAGGAATTCAATAAACTCGGAGAGAAGAAAGATTTTACGGATAAGAAGGTTGATGAGTACCAGATAAAACTCGGAAAAGAAAAGGATAACTTCGTTATAGATGGAAGGCTTTCCTACTATTTTATACCGCATGCTTTCAAAATTTTGCTTGTTGCTGATGAGCATGTGAGAGCAGAAAGAGTATACCGGGATATTAAGAAAAGAACCGGGGAGAGATACGCAAGTTTCCAGGAGGCCCTTGGAAAAATCAGGGAGAGAGATGAAAGTGATAGGAAAAGATATCTCAAATATTACGGCCTTAAGGATTTTGAAGATCCTAAAAGGTTCGATCTGGTTCTGGATACAACCCACACAACGGTTGAAGAAGCGGTGGAAAAGGTTTTAGAAGTACTCAAAACAAAGAAAAAATTATCCTGAGGATTGTGCAAGATTTCTCATTATTTTTCCTGCTTCTCTTATGAATTTTCTTACATATTCTCTGTTCATTAATATTTCATATTTTGAAAGTTCCATTATTTTGCCTTCTTTGACAAGCTTTTTCATTCTTTCCAAATCATTAAACACATCAAGGTATTTTTTAGATATGATTCTTGGTTTTATCAGATATTTTTCAAAGGCATCAGATAGACTTTCCTTCTTTTTTACAGGTACTTTCATCGCTCTTAAAAGTGTGAGAATGGTTTCGCTCATTATGCTATATGACTTTTCTATTATACCCTCTCTTTTTAGAATCTCTATTTTGGCTATCAACTTTTGCATTGTTCTAACAAATCTTTTTGCTCTTTTGATCCATTCATCTAAATCTTTTCCTGAAATTTTTCTTATTCTTTTATGTTCAACCTTCTTTCTTAGATTAATTATTTCTTCCAGATCCTTTGCATAACTTTCATCGAGAAAATCCGTTTCCACAAGATATTTTCTGAGAGCTTCTGGTGCATCTGGTGGTCTTGGTGGGGCTTTTCCAAGAAACATGAGAACCGCCTGAGTGCTTTCAAGCATTGCATAATAGAGGTCTTCAACAACCATATATATTTTTGCGTTTTCTACTCTCTGAATTCTCTTTGGACCCCTTTCTATGTATTTTTCCACAGCTTCTTTGGAAGGTCTTATCTCACCCATTTGTAAAAGCCTCTTTATCGGAAGGAAAATGTCCCTGTCAAAGACAGGTATACCCTCTCTTATAAAATTGAATATAATCGGGTGACCATCTCTTACCATTGCCCAGAACTCCGTAAGGAGGTAGGGTTGTTGAACTGAAAGGTGCTTGCTGCATTTTTTTGCTATCTCATCAAGTTCGTTCTCCATTTTTTCCTTCATAGGAGGTGTTATTTTATGTTTGGTATCGTCAACTATCACAAAAACGTCTATATCCGATTCCTCTTTGGATTCGCCTCTTGCTGTGGATCCGAAAAGCACCACCGATCTTATAAGATTTCCGTATTTTTCCAGAACAAGTTTTGTGAATTTTTTGAGTATTTCTATTCTTTCCTTTCTATCAGGACCTTTCTTTTTGCTTGATTTCTTTTTTGCCATTTTATCACTTTTTTGTGGTTACATTAAATTGAATTAATTGATATTTAAATGTTTCGTTTACCTGAACTCTGCTTTTTTCCACTGCTCGGGTCTTTTACCTTTTCTTATTACGGATGATGAGAGAAACGTCCACTCTTCTTCCGGCATTTCTAAAAGGTCTTTTATAGGATCGAACATGTGGTCCCTGATAATCTGTATCTGCCTGATGATATCTCCAGCAGTATATTTTTTAAAGCCGTAAAATTCTTCTGGAAGCTCTTCGGGTGGTATGTCTTTTTCTAAATATTTCACACATAGCCTCAACACATCTATACTTTGTTTGAAGGGGTCATCACCGCCACCTCTTTCATATATTATATAAACATCTCTTTTCTTCCCAAGACCCGTTTTTCTCAAAAACCACAGAAGTCTGTATATTCTTTCATCTCCAAGCTCTAAAGGCAGATGGGCATGTGCTGGATTTGGTGCGTTAGAATGAACAGCAAGTGTTATTTCTCCCATATCCGGACACATTTTTATTATATTCTCCATCTCTCTGACAGGATCCAATCCCTGAGTGGCCATGTGCTCGAAATCTATGAGCATTTCTACTTTATCTGTTTTTAACTCTTCTCTTATAACCTTTATGGCAGCGTATATCTGCTTTGGATGCCAAAGAAGATGAAGCCCGGCATGCATGGGGTCTCTTGCATCAGGATTTTCTATTGCTATTTTCAGTTTCTTTGTATTTTCTATCAAAATTTTCTTCTCACTTTCCGGAATATTCATTGAAGGTATTTCTTCTTTTATAAGCTCGTTATTCATCCATTCCAATAGTTTTTTCATATGACCCTCCAGGAATTTTGCTCCCACCACTGCATAATAAAACTCCTTGAATCCCCTGTCGTTCTTTTCCTCTGCCTCTTCCCACGCATTTTCAAGTGAGTTGATATCAGAAGGGTCAAGTTTATAATTCTTAAGTTCGTTCTTGTAAAGTTTTACCATCTCCCTCCATATTTTGTCCTGAGTGAAAAACAAATAATGTGCCATGATATGATATCCATCTATTATTCCCACCACAGCTCTGAGCTCTTCACTGTCCCATTTTCCTCCCTTCGCAAGCTTTTCCTCTATGTGTTTGTTACGTATTTTTTTGGAAATGTCTGCTTGATGCTGTACTCTTGCAAGTCTTATTTCCTCAAGGACATCGGTTATTTTTTTCTCTAAATCTTTATTAGGAAGTACAGGCACGCTACCCATCATCACCCTTTCTATTATCTCTGATGGTATCCTTACTGCTGTTAATTTCTTTTTCACCTCCTCTTTAAACCATTTATCATCCTCTTCGCTGATTTCTGCGTTTATCTTTACATGTTCTTCTCTTGTAAGTATGTCTCCTGCATAGAGATCCCCTCTTCTTTCCACAAACCATTTTCTGAGTTTTTCATTTTCTTTAAGAATTTTTGATATAAAATGACCTTCGTGGTCGCAAAAGGACATTGTAAGTTTTCTGCCTGCATAGGTCATTAACTCCAGCCAGATGTTTAGACTTGCGTGAAAATTAACATATTTTGCACCGCAGTATATTGCTGAACGTACGGATTTTCTCATGTGATCCTGTGCATCTCTGTAATCGCTTCTTTCCGGAATGCACATGGGTATTGTGAGAGAACCGTGGAGAAGGAGGTCAACTTCCTGTTTTTTTGCAATCTCTCTCATAACCTTCCCATCAGTATATGTGATTTCATGGGGTACATCCATTGCAATCTCTATACTGCTTGCACCCCTGGTTAGAGCGTAGCCTAATTTTCTTATGGCTTCTGCAAGTTCATCACTTCTTGCAGCAGCGTATATACCTGTGGTCACACCTATTTTGAATCCCATTTTATGCACCTTACTCGGGTTTATATACATCTGCGATGGTTATACCAACTCCCATTAAATCTTTTATAAAACCTATCACTTCTATGTACATATATCCGCTGGCAACAAGAAAGAATTTTGTTATTCTCTCTTTGAAATTATTTTCATAGGGACCCGGACGTATGAGATATCGAGAAATTGGTTTTACAACTTTTTTCAGGTTTATTTTCGAACTTACAACCGGTTTCCTGAAGGATTTCCTTTCCCCTTCTTTACCGGCTTTTTCATATTCTCTTTCAAGCTTCTCTATTTCCTTTTTCTCATCTGTTAATCCTATGAGTTCATCGACCTCTCTTTCAAATTGCCTTTCTCTTGCCCATAATTCCATGAGGTGAATAAGTAAGGCATTTTGAGAAAGAACTAATGTACTCAAGGGGTTAAACACCAAATCTTCTATTTCACCTCCTCCAGGAACTCTTATTACAAATCTTTCTATCTTCATGTCAAAGAAAATAAAATAGTAATCTTCCATCTGGACATTCCTTTCACCGTGAGGACCTCCAAATTTTAAACCTTCATTAATGAGCTTTTTTATTACGCTTTCGGTAAATTGAACGTTGTATTCTTTCTCTATTTTTTCTTGATACTCCTTTACCACATCATCATAGGGGTCTATTTCAGGTATTCCGCTTTCTCTTATGCTTTCATATTTATGAGTTTCTAATTTTATTAGCGGTTTCCATGCCCACAGTCTTACACCAGTAGACATAACAGCTTGACCGAAAGCCGGGAGCATGTATGGGTTTGTTAACGATGCTGAAGGGCTTCTCTCAAGAGCCTCTTCCATCATTTTGTGTCTTGCAACATAAGGTCTTAACCACCTCTTGTACTGATCAATCGATTTCTTTCTTGCGTCCATCAATACCTTTATTCTTATTATTCTTTCCTTCAGTTCAGGGATGAAAAGTTTGAGCCATTCTTTATAGAGCTCGTTTTTCGTTTTGAGTACCGTGGCCTCTGCTTTGGGCACATCAAGAGCCTTTCTTATTTCATCGATGCTTTCCCATTTCTTATCTTTAAATTCCGGGGATCCCATACGTATAAAATCTGTTATTATGGTTGGCCATCTTTTTGCCATGGAGATAAGAGAATATCCCTCTCCTGTATGAACATCTATTCTGTCTACAAAAAGTGACCTAAGCACGTGACTGTCACTTTTTCCCCTTTTTATGTATTCCCATATCTCTATATACCTCCTGTAATCGTGATTCAAAAGCTCATAATCCACCACTGCTTGTGCAGCAGATGCTAATCCGGATTTTATCTGACTTTCTATTCTTTCGCGCTGACCAACCAGAAGGTTGTATATATCAGTGTGAACGGGTGAAACTTCCATAAACTCGTCAACCTTTTTGACTTTGTAGTCCTGCTTGGGAAGCCAGAAAACAAGAGACCAGTAGAGATTTGTACAGCCACCCATGGGCGCGGTATAATCTATTATTATCTTTTGATTTTCTGGTGCTATTACAACCCATCTTCCTAAATCATTCGGGCCTCCAACCTTACCGCTCCATATCTCTCTCTCTACTACAAGTGGTGAGAAAGTCATGTTTTCACCTTAAGGAATGAATATAAGAATAACTCCAGTTATTATAAGAATCAAACCCAACAGTATAGCTACAATGCTGAATTTTTCGGGTTGATAGCTGGACGCTCCGGGAAAAATGAACACGAAAAATATTCCTATTATTATAAGGACTATTCCTCCGATGATTCCCTTCATTCCAAACATATTAATAAATATATTGTTTTTAAACAAATTAATTAAATAACTGTTATTTTTAGGTGGTTCCATGGTTTTTGCAAGAACTAAACTTTTACTGCAGGATAATTGCTTTGAGAAGGACCCCGGAGATGTTGAGTTAAAATATGTGGGACCCCATGTCTCCAAACTTTATGATTTCATTCATCATATACTGAAATCCGTATTTAACATACCCTCTAGTGCGATACAAGAAGAGAAGTACAGCTGGGGAAAGGGAGAAATAGAGAAGTTTAAGGTGACATTGTATGCACATAAAGATATGGATATGTTCACTTACATTTACCTTAAAATTTCGCTTAAAGCGGAGGGAAATGAAAAAACAGGAAATGCTTCGATAACCATAAAACCGTATCTCAGAACCGAATATCCTCAGGATACTATATGGCAACGATCTTTAATTTATGAAATGTTAAGAACATTGTGGCATAGAATTTTTTATGCAAAAAAGAGAGATGAATATATGGAAGAGTGCAGGCATCTTGCTTACATGATGCAGGAAAAGCTTAGAGAATATTTCAAAAAGCTAAGAGAAATGAAATATTAAATAGTGGATTATTATGGGAAGGTATGAAATAGTCGATGATTGTCTGTCACCGTCTCCATTTGTTTACCTTACATATTCTGGGCCAAATCCCATCAGGGTGTATACCAAAATCACGGGAATGATGCAAGAGTTTTTTGAAGTAAGTTCCTCGGGTATTTTTGAGGATAAATTTTATTGGGATGTATCCGGTTCCTCGGTGGAATTTTTCATAAGAATGAAAGTAAGGAGAACGCTGAGTAGATTCACTAAAATGTATGTTGAAATGCATGTAATGGGCAAAAGAAAAAAGGAGGTTAATAAGGGTAAATTCACATTAAGAGTTAACTCTTACATCGAAACAAAGTTCAAATATTCTAATATCTTTTTAAGGTCTCTCTGGTGGATTTACAATTACATTTTTTATTACAATGTAAGAAGGAAGTACTTGGATTTTTGCAGAAATATAACAAATGAATTTATAGAGGAGATAAAGGAATACTTCAACTTAAAGATACCCGAAAAAGTTGAATGGAGGGAGTAGCGGGTGGTTATTATTGAGAGAGACACAACTTACCAATCTTAAATGCATGGTAAAGGGATTTGCTTCTGGTTCTTTTATTATGTTTGCAATCCTTTTTGACCACTTCTGGATTCAATTGTTATTTTTCATCTTCGGTATTACAGTATTTGTAGACTCTATAACCGTTTTTGGTGCAAATGTCCACATATTTAGCACAATCATCTTCAGCGGAGCTGGTATGGTGGTAACATTCATTTTTTGGATTTATAGCTTGTATTGGGTACATCTCCTTGGAGTAATTGCTCTTACGGTTCTTGTTTATATGCCTTATATCAAGAGGTTTTATAACCAGGTGGTTTAGCAATTCCTAAGGTACCTGCTACGGCACCTGTTATACCCCCTATGAGAAAACCGTTGCCTGTAAGTATTGCCAGTGCTGATAACGCAAGAATGAGAAGTGAAGTAATTCTGGTTCTTTCCGGTCTTATCATTAAAAGAATTGCTCCTGTTATTATTCCAATCCCGATAACGATTCCTATGAGGGGTATATCAGTTTCTAAAATCATTCCGGATTGCAAAAAAATTGAAAAGTTCATATTCAGTATATCCGTTATTTGTACCATCCTGATTATGGTGTTTATGATCACAAGTATTCCTGAAAGAAGAGACAAAATTAATAGAGGTTTAAAAAGTACGGGTTTCTTTATTTCTTCTTTCGGTGTTTGCAGAACGGTTTCAGGTGGAGAAATCTCAGCAGGTGGTTTTTCTTCTTTGGAACGATTCTCTGACTTAACTGTGAAAAATGCTTCATTTATTTCATCCTCAAACCATCCGGCTTCTATAAGAACTCTTCTTATTTCATCTTCGGAAAATCCTGCTTGAAGTTGTTTTCTCACGTATTCTACAAGTTGCAGATTCACCATATTTAATTTATTATATTCATCTAAAAAATAAGTATTACTCTTCTTTTATTTTCAAAGTTCTCAATTCATTCACGGTTTTCACGCCCAACTCTGCCATGATGTTAATCATGTCTGTTACAATGGCTTCCAGTACATTTACAACCCTTTGCCATGATTCCATCGCAGGTTTAAGAAGAGGCAATGCAAATCCGGTAAGGGATGCGCCCAGGGCCAATGCCTTGATACAGTCTTCTCCTGTTCTTATTCCACCTGAAGCTATTACCGGTATATTTACATTTTTCACACAACCTCTTACCGCGTGGGCAGTGGGAAGACCTATTTCAAGGAATTCTTCAGGAAACTTATCTTTTGGATACCTGCCTCTATAGGCCTCTATCCTTAACCAGTTCGTGCCTCCTGCTCCAGCAACATCTATAGCTGATACACCGATATTTTCAAGTTTTTTTGCTATTTTCTCGCATATACCGCAACCCACTTCCTTTACCACAACGGGAAAACTCACATTTCTGCAAAGGTAATGTATTCTTTCAAACACACCGTTCCAGTATCTATCGCCTTCTGGTTGCACTATTTCCTGAAGAGCATTAATATGTATTGCTATACCGTCTGCCTCTATCACATCAACAAGGCTTTCTATTTGATGGATATCATAGTTGAGAAGCTGCGCGCCCCCTATATTGCCTAAGAGAAATATGCTGGGTGCAACATCTCTTATCATATATGTATAACTAACACTCGGATTCTCAAGCATTGCTCTCTGCGAACCCACACCCATTCCTATTCCCATCTTTTCTGCTGCTTTTGCGAGATTCTTATTGATTTTTTCGGTTCCCGGGTATCCGCCTGTCATGGCTTCTATAAAAACAGGGAAGGAGAACTTCTTTCCCAGAAAATCAACAGAAAGATCAATGTCATCTGGATGAAGTTTTTCCTCCTTGCCTATTATTTTTATTTTTTCGAACCCGTTATACTTTCTGAATTCTACATTTTTCTCTAGACATATCTTTATATGCTCAAGTTTTCTCTCTTCCGTGGTCATGATATGAGATTGGAATATTTACTTATAAATCAAAACCTCAACCTAACAAAATTTAAATATCTTAATATTACTATTTCAATCGTTCAGTAACAAAAGTGATTTGAAATGAAAAGTGTGATGTTTTTATTGACGGTTGCTGTAGGGATTTTGATTCTGTATACACCTTTAGCAGCGGCGTTTCTGGATGTGAAATTTGATGAATATGAGAAAAGCACATACCTTAACAAGCCTGTTAATTTTCAAATGGAAATATTCAATTCACGATACTCTACAGAAAACGTAGTTCTTTCCGTTGATGGAGAACATATGGAATGGTACCATGGAGTATATATCATGATACCCATCCCTCCGGTATCATCCAGAACCGTAAATCTTACATTTTTTCCCAGAGGTTTTGATTCAGGTGAATTCGTATATAATATAACTGTTACACCCTTATCCACACCTGAATTTTCTGTAATAAAATCGATAAAACTGAACGTTTTCAAACCCATAGAAATAAGACAAATCACTGCGAGAGAGAGTTCAGGTAAGGTTTATGTTGAAATCAGACTCTATTCAACAAAGGAGTTCGAGGCTGATATTGCATACAAAATATCCAATACTGCAGGAGATGTTATATTTACGCAGCATCGAAACATTTCCATTTCATTGGGTGAAAAAACTGTATCAACTGTTATAGAGCTTCCACAGAAACTGCTTGCAGGTTCGTATGTTCTTGGAGTTCATATAGAGCCCTTCAATGTTGCTTCCTCCACAGAGTTTCGGGTCAAACCCGTTCATGATATAATCACTACAAAAATTAGAAAAGCAACACCACTTTACGAGAAGGTTGTTATATCGGTATACAACAATGGAAATGTTCCTGAAAATCACACCGTTGAAGAAGTGCTTCCTAATAATGACTGGATAACCGGACTGATTACAGAGCCCGAAAAGTGCATACCGGAGCTTGATAAGAAAAGATGCAGCTATACTTTTTATAATCTTGAACCTGGAAAGACTGCACACATTGTATACAAGCTTGAGTTCTGGCCTGTATATGCTCAAGGTGCTCTCATCGCTGCCGTAATTCTTTTAACACTTTATCTTTCCGTGATTCATGCAGCAAAACCCAAAATAGTAAAGAGATATGTACGCAAGGGTTCAGGGAAGCACAGCATAATAATAGAGATAAAGAATCCGTTCTTCCATCATCTCAAAAATGTAATAATCAGGGACTGGGTCACTCCTTTAGCCCATGTTTTACATGAAGAAATAGAATCTGTAAAACCCGTGCTTCGAAGAAGGTCCGATGCAGGGACCGAACTCATATGGAAGCTCGGGGATATAAAACCGAAAGAAACGAGAATTCTCACGTATAAGATAAAAACCCTGGTGGAAGGCAGTCTGAAAATGCCCGGGGCTTACATGAGATATCATACAGAAGGAGGAAGGAGATTCAGAGTTTTCTCAAAACCATTAATAGTTGAGTAAATTTTAAACAGTCCCGGGAGTGGGACTCGAACCCACGACCTCACGGTCTCTGTTTTTTCATGGGGATTTAATCCCTCAAAAGACCGTTCTACAGCCGTGCGCTCTAGCCAGCTGAGCTACCCCGGGATTATGCAATAAAAATTATCTTTGTTCTAAAAATATTTATATTGATTGCTTAGATTGCTTATCCTCTCATTCTTTCCAGATTTTTTATCTTAACCTCGATCTCTGTAAGCTGTTTTTCATATTCCTGTATCATTCTATCGTATGTTTCCCTGTCTATTTTTTTCTTAAAGAATTTTTTCTCTATTTCCCTCTTTATCTGCTCTATTTCCCTTTTTTTCATTTTGAGATTGTCTAATGTGCTTTCATTAACAGTGTTAAGACTTTTGTAAACTATCATAAATGCGATGGAGAGACCAACATAAAGAATTATATATCCCAGAGCAAAAAGTCCTACCATTGGTGTCATGTATATTGCAAAAGCAAAGATAATACCGGAAACTACAAAGCTTGTTGCCCACAGAAGCTGGAGTTTTTCTTCGTGATTCATATTTTATTTTTCTTTAAGGAGATTTAAATTCTTGAATTAAAGCTTAAATTATTTCCCATTATAAACTTGTTAAGTGAAAAGCTATGTTCAAGCCGATTTATAAGGCAAGCCGGCTTGTAATAGGAAATCCGGAAAGCCATGTAGGAATAGTTTCTCTATGGACAAAAAACAGAAAGCTTGCCGAAAAGCTGGATCCTTCCTGCTATGGGGTGATAGGTCAGCTTTTCAGTGCGGAAAGGGGCCTTGATATATTTGTAAGAAACATGCTTGCAAATCCTCAGATAACCAACATAATAATCACAGGTTCGGATCTTTCAAAGTCTGGCGTGGTTCTGAAGGATTTTTTTGAGAGGGGATTTGAAAAAGGCAAAACAGAAGTAACAGGCAAAGATGTATGGAGAGTGAAGAGTGAATATCCAGGATATATCGGTCTGGATATACCTAAAGAGGTTCTGGAGGAGCTCAGGGAGAGCGTAAAGGTTGACTGGGTAGAGGATATAGAAAGTTTTGATTTTTCCAAACTGGAAAAACCCAGAAAAAAGAGAAAGAAATACATATTTCTGAAGCCAGAAGAAAGGATAAAAACCTATGTGGGTGAGGAAGAGGTTTATGTTGTGAGGCATGAAAAGGTAGCGGGAGCCTGGCTTCAAATTCTTGATCTCATTCTCAAATTCGGTAAAAAATGCGACACGCACTACGATGACTATCAAAAGGAGATTCTGAATCTGATCTCTGTGATAACAGGGGAAGATCCTTATAACCTTCACATACCGGAGTTTTTGCCATGTGACAGAAAGCAGGTTGAAGAGTACATACCAAAAGTCACAACAGATTTCAAAGAAGAAGGGACAACTTACACTTATGGTTCAAGAATGAGAAGCTGGTTCGGTATCGATCAGGTTGAAGAAGCTGTTGCAAAGCTTGTGAGGGAAAGAAATTCCCGTGCTGTGGTTATAAATCTCTGGGATTCCAGAAGGGATTTAACCATAGGAGGAAGTCCATGTATCAATCACATATGGTTAAGGGTCAGGGAAGGGAAACTCTACATGACCGTGACTATAAGAAGTAACGATATGTTTGAGGGGTATCCGGAAAATGCATTTGGTCTTCGGTGTTTGCAGGAGGTTATAAGAAAGGATCTGATTAACAAATTAAAGGAAAAGGGTGTTAAAGAGGAGATAAAACTTGGAGACCTTATAATAAACTCACAGTCTGCGCATATTTACGATGATTGTTTCGAGACTGCACAGAAAATAGTAGAGAAATACTATGACAAATATATTAAAAAACCCAATCAGCAGCTAGATCCTAGAGGAAACTTTGTGATCTCGCTGGAAAACGGAAAAATAAAAGCAGAACATATTTCTCCCAAAGGAGATGTTATAGGAGTGTACTATGCATCTTCTGCATTGGAAATGAGAGATATTCTAATTCGTGAGTGTGTGGTGGGCACGCCTGCTCATGGTATTTACTTGGGAACAGAACTCATGAAAGCGGAACTTGCATTAAAACACGGATTTTCCTATGAGCAGGATTCTCCTCTGGAGATTTTAAAGAAAAGTGATGGAAGTGAGAAAGATCACACTATTATCCCGGAAAAAGCAAAACTTGTTTCTGTTAAAAGGATAGAAGAGAGAAAAGAAATAGTGCTTACATATGTGGTAAATGATATAGAATATCCGATGCCGAGTGAAAGCACAAAAAGTGATGAAAAATTCAAGGAATTTCTTAGGGAGAGGGGTCTGTGTCGGGTCTTTTAATTCAAAAGCTTTTAATTATATCTTTCAAATTTTACACAGAGGTTGATGGAATGATTTTACCTGATCATGAGATAAAAAGGCTTCTCAGAGAAGGAAAAATAGTGATAAAGCCTTTAGATGATCCTGAAAATCAGATACAGCCTGCATGGGTTGATTTAAGACTTGGGAATGAGTTTTTGATATTTAGGGTCACTGGAACACCTTATATAGATACAAAAAAATCCACAGAAAACTATACCGAAAAGATTGTGGTTGAGAAAGGCAAGCCTTTTATAATTCATCCCGGAGAGTTTGTTTTGGGAAAAGTTATGGAATATATAAAAGTTCCAGAAGATCTTGTTGGCTCTGTTGATGGAAGATCAAGTTTGGGCAGGCTTGGTATAGTTGTACATACAACATCTTCTTCGGTAAATCCCGGCTGGGAGGGACATCTGGTTCTGGAAATGGCCAATGTCGGAAAGATGCCTGTGGCTCTTTACCCAGGTATGAGAATATGTAAAATCACATTCCATAAAATGACCTCACCTGCTGAAATACCGTATAATATGAGAAAAAATGCAAAATATCATGAACAGAAGGATATAGAAAGAAGCAAAATGTACGAGGAATTTAGTGAGGATTTGGAAGTTTGATTTATAGGGAAATTTTTTAAATATTTACAGCTCCTAAAGAAATACAGTAAAACACAGATTTTTATGTGAATTTTGAAAGACCTGACCTTGGAACAATAACCGATAAAGATCTTTATTCTATGCTCAAAGTTTTTACGAGGTGTGGCTTTTTCTGGACGAGATAGAAAATGGGAAAATTGGTTGCTGAGTGGTGAAGCTTTTTAAATTCTTGCAGTCTTAATAAGAGTTAATTCGTGAAGGGGTGTTTAAAATGGCTCTGAGACCTGCAAAGTGTTACAGAAAGCTGGAAAGACCTTATACACGGATTTCAAAGAAAAAACCCAGAAAAAGCTATGTAAAGGGTGTTCCTGATAAGAAGATTCACAAGTTTGAGGTAGGGGATCCGAAAAGGGATTTTTCTCTTAAAGCCTATCTTGTTGCAAAAAATGCTGTGCAGATCAGGCACAACGCTTTAGAGGCTGCAAGAATCGCTGCAAACAAATATTTAGAGAAAACCGTGGGTAAAGGTAATTTTTTCCTCAAGATTCTTGTTTACCCGCATCATGTTCTCAGGGAAAACGCCATGGCTACAGGGGCCGGAGCTGACAGGTTTCAGACCGGAATGCGTCTAGCGTTTGGAAAACCCATAGGCGTTGCTGCCCAGGTCAGAGAAAATCAGAATCTTATAGAGGTCAGGGTTGATGCATCCAGGCAGGATGTGGCAAAAGAAGCTTTGAGAAGGGCTTCAGCAAAATTCCCAACACCATGCAGGATTATTTTTGAGAATGCATAATATGCTTCCAATAAAAGATATTGAGAATCTTGTAAAAAAGGAGAAAGAAAATACAGAGTCTATAATTCATGATTTTGGTCATCTAAAAAGAACCGCTCTCGGTGCGAAATGGTTTGTGAGAGTTTTGGGAGGGAGTAAAGAAGAGGAAGATCTTGCATACATAGCAGGTCTGCTCCATGATATCGTTAGACCGAATACAGAGAAAATATGCCATGCTGAAGCAAGTGCGAAGAGATCAAGGGAAATTCTCGAATATTTCAGGATTGATCCGGAAATTATAGAAAGGATAGTGCTTGCTGTGAAGGATCACAGAAAGCCTGTAGAGTGGAGGGATCCTCTTCACCAATCGGTTTTTCTTGCGGACAAGATTTTCGAGCAGATGGGAGCTTACGTTATATTCCGTCGGGCCTATTATATAGGAGAGTGTGTGGATTTTGCGGAAAAACCGTTCAGGGAATCCATTATAGAGCATTTCAGGAAAAGGCTTGAAAAATTCAGACCTGAAGTTTTTCCAGAAAGGTTCAGAAAACTTGTGGATTATCAGTATAACTGGGTGACAGGGTTCTTTGATTCTTTCCAGAATGGAAAGGAGTGGTCGATAAGGCTTGCAAGATTCTGTTTCGATGTAGGAAGAACACACAGTATGCTTCTGGAGGAATGCATAAAGCGGTATGAGCCTTATGAACAACATGGAGAAAAAATAAAGGAGGAGACTGTGAAATACCTAGAGGGAAAGAAATTCAGGGAGTTTGAGGAGATGGTGTGAAACCTTGGTTCGTTTATCGATCGGAATAACGGGAAACTGAGAAACGGTATACAAAGTAGAAGCCCAGAATTCCGAGAGAAATGAGAAAGTCAATTGCAGCTTTTTCCCCATAGTTCTTTTCTATATTTTTAGCCATCTCTTCTAAACATGGACGTTCGTGACCCTCGATAGGTTCGCTCAGCCTCTCTATTCTTTCCCACCATTCAGTAGAATATTTTAGTGAAGGATCGGTGTGATTTATTTCCTCTAACTCGCTTATTGCACTTAGTATGAATCTCTCAGCAACGCCCTGAGTGGTTGTTAGAATGGGCATTTCATCCGGGTAACGTTCAATAGCATCATATGCTTTTTGGAAACTTTCTATTGCTTTATCCAACTCTCCTATATCAGCATAGATCAGCCCAATTTTTAGGTAATCGGCTGCCCTTTTATAATCGCTTGCTGCCTCATAATCATTCACATGATTGCTCATTTCCTCTAAAATGGAAATAAGTGAGTCATCTGCATTGTTCCAAGTTTCCTCTGCGATTGCATTATATAAAGCTTCGTAAGCGTATGGGATTGACTGTATCTTCGAAGTAGGTGAATGAGGGTTTTTGATAGAATCTTCAATTTTGTGTGATAGTTCGAGCGTTTCTTCTACAAGATCTGCAAATACATTCGCATCGCTGTATGGTGTTTCTTGTTTTCTCTGCGATTCTGCTATCCTTTTTGCATTTTTATATGCTGTCTCTAAGGCTTCATTTATAGAACTGACATCTATACTCTTGCCTGCAATCTCGATATAATCTGTAACACCTTCGTTCCAATTATACCATGTGCGAGCATCCTGAATACCTTTCGATCCAAAATAGAGACTGCTACCTATAATTGCCGCTCCTGTGACGAGTTTTTTAAATCGTTTCATGTTACTAACTAATGGTAGTAAAATTTTTAAACTTTACGGTTGATTCTCAACTTCTACGCCTTTATAATCGATTCTTGCATCTATGAGATGAAATCCTGCTTCTTTCCAAGCTTTTCTGACCTTCTTAGAAATCTCTTCATCAAAAGAAACGGCTATACCACAGTCCCCTCCTCCAGCTCCAGATAACTTTCCAGCAGCTCCGCATTGGTTTGCAATTTCGCTGAGTTTTCTAAGCTCGGGGGTTTCTATGTTTACGCCGCTTTTTTCTGTGAGTTCTCGGAGATATATCTCATTTTTTCGTAAATTCTCGAGGATTTTTTCTTTATTCTTGTTTTTCCATGCTGATATCAAATCTTTTACAAGATTTGCTATTTGATTAAAAATCCTCTTGCATTCTTCTGGGTTTTTCTCCTTGAATTCATTTATCTGCTTTACCATGGCTGATGTAGATGCTGAGTCTCCTGTCCATGCAATATCTAACCTGAAACCTTCTGGGATTTCAAGCTCCTCAACCAGAAATTCTGGCCATTCACTTTCAACTATTTCCTTTACGGTTTTTCCTTTCTCGAATTGTTTCATAAGCCATGCAGGATCAAATCTTTTGTATGCAAAAATCCCTCCATAAGTGGAAGCGGCAACATCAAAAGCAGAACCAATTTTACCCTGAGCGAAGTAATGAGCAATAGCAGAGAGTTTATAGATTATATCTTTTGTCTTTTTCTCTTCTATATTTATACCATTGAAAGCGAGAATTCCGGTTATAAATGAAACTACAGAGGCAGCAGAAGAACCGAAACCTATCTTCTTAGGCTTCCCTTCAACCTCTATCTGAGATATTTCTCCCCAAGATCTGAGTCTAAAGGGTTTTGTTTTACCTAAATACTTTATGGCAGTTTCTATGGAAGCCTTAGGAAAGATTAATTTTTCCTTTTCATAATCGCTGAGTTCTCTCCCAAACTTAACTTCTCCATTTTCCAGAGAAAACGGTAAATCCTTTATCTTGAAATCATCTATTGTCAGGGAAAACTCTTCTGCTTCTTCTATTTCCACATGAACTCTTTTATTCACAGCTGCAACTATACCCGGGTTTCCGATCTCGAGAACAGCCCATTCTCCAGAGAGAAAGAGTTTTCCAGGAGAGGAAACCTCAATCATTTTTCACATCTCCTTTTCTATTCTCACTCCTTCAACACCGAGTTCAACCTGCACAGGTTTGTAGCCCAAATCTCGAATTGTTTCTGAAAGTTTTTCTTTATCTTCATGATAGCAGAGCATTATACCGCCGCCACATGCTCCGCAAAGTTTTGCTGCACCGCCTATTCTTTTAACTTCTTCCGCAATTTTATCTGCTTCGGGAACAGAGAGACCAAGTTCAGAAAGAATTTTCCATGCAAAATTTATAAGCTCCTTTACCTTCTCAAAGTTTCTTTCTTTAAGCGCATTTAACATTTCCCTAGTTGCTTCTCCGATAGATTTTATTCTTGGATCTCTGAATTCTGGATTTAGATTTCTCACATGAGCAACAAGTTCACCTGTGGTTTTTTTGGGTTTTTTCGTGTAAACGAGAATGAAATTCTCAAGTTTGTAACCAATTTCATCATTCAAGGGTTTTATTATATTTGGATTGCCTTTCTGGAACCACACAAGACCACCATAACAACATGCCGTGTTGTCCCCTCCGCTTGGAGTACCGTGAGCGAAACATTCAATCTCATGTGCGATTTCATTTACCCTTTCCAGAGACAGGCCTTTTCCGTAAACCTCGGATATTGCTTTTGTAAGGGCAACAGCAAGAGAGGCAGAGGAACCCAGACCAGAACCAAGAGGTATTTCAGTATTCAGCTCTAGGTTTACACCCCCATCTATTTCCAATCTGTTCAGAACGGTTCCCACAGCGACTTTCTGAAAACTCTCTTTTTTTATTAATTTGAAAACCCGAGAAAAATCATTTCTTTCTTTTTCCTCTTTCCAGAGATTCTTTGCCTCTTTCGCAATATCCATAACATCTTGAACAGACCACTCATAAGAAAACCCTGTTTTCAGATTATCTATAGAAATTCTGCTGGATTTCTCTGCTTTCACAAATGTTCTAAGGCCTACAGAAGAGATTATTGTGGGTTCTCCATAGACAACTGCGTGCTCTCCTATCAGATGAATTTTTCCCGGAGCCGAGACTTTTGTCATCAGAACACCTTACGAACGGGGTAAATTATGAGTTTATTTGTAAGAAGAAATTATAAAAACTATTTCTAAAGTTCAATCTGAATGCAGGATAATCGTTCATATGTATATATCAAATACAAAAGTTTTGATCTCATAATCAGAAGAGATGTTTTTTGATTAATCTTGCTCCATCTCCTGGTCTGCACACTATTGCATCCTTCACTCCTTTCAGTTCTTTAAGCCTGCTTTCAAGTTCCTTTACGTTCTTTTCCATGCACATCACCTTTACATTCGGACCTGCATCTATAGTAAAATAGCATTCAAGACCTTCCTCGCGCCAAGCCTGAACTGCGTGAATTATTTCCATGGTTGCTGGATTCCAGTAGATAAGTGGGGGTTTGGTTGTTATCATGGTTGCATGCATTTTCAGACAGTTGTATTCAGCGGTTTCACCGACTTGCGTAAAATCTTTGTTCAGTATACCTTCTCTTACCGCTTTCAAATCTTCATCAACTGTGAGCAGCCAGTCTCTATAAAATGGACATGTCTTTACCGTTTGAGCCATGCCTGCGCGGGATTTTACTTTTTTCTCCTCTGTGGAAACTATGGTTGTGATCATTCTGAAATCCCAGTGGTCTTTCGGAGCAATCTGAACAGCGTAGCTATCAGAACCATCTTCTTTTTCTCCCCTCATCCACTCAACAAAACCGCCTTCTATGGAACGTGAAGCAGAACCTGAACCTCTTCTTGCGAGTATGGAAAGTTCTCTCTTATCGAGATTTAGACCAGCTGCCTTGGAGGCTGCAAGGGCAAGAGCGGCAAAACCTGAAGCAGAACTTGCAAGACCTGCAGCAGTGGGAAAATTGTTTTCTGTTGCAACTTTTGCTTTCTCTGAAATTCCAGCCGTTTCTCTTACAATATTAAGAAAAGCAACAACCTCTTCATATTCCTTTCCTTCGGAAAGTTCTCTACCATTAAGAATCAGGATATCTCTTTCATAGTTCGGATGAAATTCAACTGTTGTTATAGTATATAGACCATCCAGAGTCATGGAAATGCTTCCGTTTTGAGGAAGCATGAGTTTTGGATCTCTCTTACCCCAGTATTTAATCAAGGCTATATTCGAATTTGCAATTGCTGTGACTTTCATTACAGGCACCCTAAGGTATATAAACAATGTGAAATTAAAAATTTTCGGATCGAATCTAAATACTTGTGAAAAACCAGTACACATAAAATTTGTCATTCTCTTCGATAAGGAGCATGCCGATTCTTCGGTAATATCTCTTCAGCACCGTGCTGGTCCGGGGGCTTAAATACATCTCAATTGTGTCCACAATTGCCTCGATGTTGACACCCTTGCTGTGCCTCTTTTTAAGGTCTTCTTTCTTCTCACACCAAAGGTTTCCCATATCAATTATATCGATTATTCTGTATTTCCTTATCTTATATATCTCATATATCACCTTTGTAGGTCTTTCTGGTCCGTATTCAAACTTGAGTGAGTTTTTCCAGAATGGTTCTCCTTTGGTAAGCTCCCTGTAAAGCTTCTCATCCCTTTTGTTGATAGCTTCTACAAATGCAAGAAGTGTTTCTTCAATATTACTTCTATCATATTTGTATTTTCCAGATTGATCTTTATCTACCCTGTCAGGATAGATCCAGCCCTCTTCATCTATTCGAGCAAGACCCCCTAAATAGGGCTTTCTGCAATTTTTCCTTGCAACTTCAACAGCTTTGGGTTTTTCTTCATACACATTTTTGTTATATTTATTCAAATCAGAAGCAGAGACGTTACCTAATAGAATTAAACTACCAAGAATTCCTGCAATACCTGAGATATATTTATTAAACTTCTTTTTAGAGCACATAACTTCTTCATTATAAAGCTCGTTGATTTTATAATTCATGCTAATCAAGATTACCTATATAAAATTTAAAAAATTAGCATGGTTAATCAGTCCTTCAATCCCAAATTCTCCAATATCTTGGAAGTCTGATTCACGGTTCTTCTGATTTTATTTGCATACAGAGGTTCACCAATTGTGTATTCAAGGTTCACGCTCTTGTACTCACAGAAATCTCGGTGGTATTTCTGGGCCAAATCCAGATTTTTATAAAGTTCTCTCACAAGTCTTGTTCTTTCAGGGGATATTTCGGACATGGTTTTATTTTTACGGATAAGATTTTTAAACACATTTCATCTTACCATCTGTGCAAGTTCATTCAGCATGTTGAGAACGAGCTTTTCTCTATCAGGGTCTTCAAGGATAAGCGTTCCCTGAATGCCGAAGGACATTATCTGCCTGATAAGATCGTTAAGCCTGAGATCGGATTCCTTTAATGGTATGTGTTGTATTTCTCCGGATGGACCGTAGGATACGCCTGAGAAAAGGAAATATGCATTTCTCATCCAACCAGAGCCTATGTGTGCCCTTAAGGTGTCTATCACATGTCTGTAGTCGCCTTCTGATCTTAAAGCTCCTACACCTCTCGCATGAATATGGGCCCAGTTTATAACAGGTTCTGTGTTTCTGGTTCTCTTTACCACATCTATAACATCTTCGAGTGATCCGGGTTCCTGTGTTTTTCCTGTAATTTCTATACCTATTCTTGCATCCAGTCTGAGCTCGTTAACAATCTCGTTTATTTTGTAAACCACAAGTGTTAGTGCCTGATCTTTAGGCATGTTCCGGTAAAAATTCGGTCTTATTATGAACATTCTCGCATCCATTATGGAGGCTATAGTGCAGAATATCTTCAATTCTTCATCCGGCATATCGGTAAGAGAGGGATGATGGAGGGATAGTTCAATATTAAGCTTGCTCGCTTCCTCTTTGATTTTCAGAAGGTCTCCGTAATAGCTTTTATAGATATCAGAAACATCGGTTATTTCCGAAAAGAGTTCCTTGGGCAAAACAAACGCTTTAAGACCAACCTTGTAGAGTTCTCTCAGGACAAAAAGAACATCTTCTGTGGTTTTGACTAAGGGTTTATCCCTCGTTCCATTAACAATACCAAGTCTCATTCCTAATCTTTCCTGTATCTTTAATACCTTTTTCCTTATAAGCATGTCCATGGAGCTCTCCTCGTGAGGTATCCTGTATTAATATATGGAGATGTGTGTACATAAAGGGGATATTTGAATTTATTTACTACTATTTGGTAAAAGTTATATTTAAAATTAATGTGATTTTGTTCTTTTTTTCTTTTTTAAGAGCAATCTCCAAACAGAATAAAGGCTCACTATTGCAACCCCGAGATAGAATATGGTAGTAACCGCGCTTTCATTTGGCTTCTTATATTCCAACCTCCCCAAATATTTTATTATGCTGTTTTTCTCGAGTCCTGGTCCTGTATAGTTCAGAACAAGCTCTGCTTCTCCCTGAAGAATCAAAGGAAAGCTAAAAACAGTTTTTTTCGTGGCTTTTAACTGGCTTATGTAGTCCACACCTATAGTTTTTCCGTTCACTACAAGCCTTGCCTCGACAGATTTTGCATCAGTTGTTCCCTGATTTGCAACCTCTATATCCAGAGTTTCTCTATCAAAGTCCGGTTCTATGTTTATTATATGGAGGTTTATGGTTCCTGTAACGGGTATGCCTATTACAAACACTTCACTTCTCTGGATATTACTTTCATCCTTATAATTGAGCAAAAGGATTGCAAGATAGGTTCTGTGCTCTGCATTGCTTCCTATACTCATTTTCAGAGCAGCCTCCTTTGTCTCATTGGCTTCGATATCTCCTACATACACCCTTCCTCCGGAGAGTACAGGAAGGATTTCTGGGGAACTTGAATTAATGCTTATCTCTACGTTTCTCGCAGTTCCAGAGCCCACATTTTTCAAGGTGATAACAAGTTTTACATTTCCTCCTGGTTCTATGGTTTGAGGATATGTGAGCACATTTTCAACTATCAGGTGAGGTTCGCCCTGAACCGAGATCGTAACACTTTTCTTAACATAGTTCTCCTTTAATGGAGAGGAATAGATTCTGAATTCTAGTTCATAATCGCTTGATAAAGCCTTGTCACTTACAGAAAATGTGTAAGTCGCCTTCACAGATTCTCCTGCAGTTATCCGTGTAAATTTTTTTGTTTTTTCCTGCCCAGGAAGCAGGGAGAAGGGTTCTTTGGGAAAGACCTCAATCATCACATTTGTAGCATCTGTAAGACCTTTATTTTGTATTTCTATTTCCACATCAACATTTCCTCCGGGTTCTGCTGGATAGGGGTTCTGATTTGTGAGAACGATGTCTACATTTGCAACATCTACACTTGCAAAAACCACAGGAAAAGTTAGAAGAATGGAGAGAATCATTGAGATAAAAATCAGCCTCATTTTTTCTCCTCCTTGATTATCTTTCCGTCCTGTATTTTTATAATTTTGTCCGCATATGCGCTTACTCTTTCATCATGCGTTACTAGAACTACTGTATAGCCTTTTTTTCTGTTCAGCTCTCTAAGAAGTCTGAGAATAAATTTTCCTGTTTTGGTATCCAGATTTCCTGTGGGCTCATCACCAAGAATTATGCTTGGGTTGTTTGCAAGGGCTCTGGCTATTGCAACCCTTTGCTGTTCTCCACCAGAAAGCTGTGATGGTCTGTTATAGAGTCTGTGAGAAAGACCTACTGTTTTAAGAAGTTCTGTTGCCCTTTCCCCTGCTTCTTTTTTGGTTTTTCCGGCTATCCTTAACGGTAATTCCACATTTTCAAGAGCTGTGAGAGCTGAAATTAGATTGTACTGCTGAAAAACAAAACCGATCTTGTTTCTTCTTATCTCAGCAAGTTCGTTGTCATTGAGCTTATCAATTTTTATTCCATCTATAAATACATCTCCCTCTGTGGGTCTCAAAAGACAGCCCATTATATCCAGAAGTGTGGTTTTTCCAGAACCAGAAGGTCCCATTATGGAAACAAAGCTTCCCCTTCGTATTCTCAGGGTTATTCCTTTAAGCACTTCAATCTCGTATTCCAGACCTTCCTCCTTTCCGTAAACCTTTTTCACATCTTTCAGTTCTATCGCATATTCTATATTATTCATACCTCAGTGCCTCCACAGGGTCCAGCTCCGCTGCTTTTTTTGCAGGATAATATCCACCAATGAGACCTAATAAAAGCGCGAAACCCATTCCTGTTATGGTCAGGGAAGGTGTAACTATAGGTGTGGTCTGTACAAATATCGTATTTAAAAGGATTGAACCCAAGATGCCTAATATAATTCCTCCCGCACCTCCAATAAGGCTTATCAGTGCGGATTCCAGAAGTATCTGTTTTAAAATCATGGTGTTGGTTGCACCTATGGCTTTCATAACACCTATCTCTTTCCTCCTTTCTATTACAGCCATTATCATAGTATTCATAACACCAAGACCTCCTATACAGGCAGCCGCGGCACCTATTCCAAAGGTAAATCCTCTTATTCTATTCACAAGCTCCTCTGCCTGTCTTGCAAGGTCTTTGGATGTTAGGGTATCCAATCTTTCGCTTGCATCCTCTATTTCTTCCGCTATTCTTTCTGTATCCTTCACATCTTCTGGAACTACATATATTAGCTGGAATGTGTCTGTATTTAAAGCCTCTTTCAGATCATCAAAAGGAACTATAATCGAATTATCCACATCGGATATTTCGGTTCTTTCGATAATTCCTACTATTTCAAACTCCTTTCCCTTTATTTCCCAGAAATCGCCAACCTCTAAACCGTACTTCTCAGAAAACCTCTTTCCGATAATTGCAACACCGCTTTCTCCTTCTTCAATGTTTCTTCCTTCTTCTATTTCCGTATTTTCGCCTACAAAGTATTCCCCCTTTTTTGTATCTATACCTATTGCGATCCATTCTGGTCCCTGAAGGGAGACCGTATTTTCTGTGTAAAAAAGAACGGGCACTATATCTTTTATACCACTAATCGTTTCTATGGTATCGATATCCTCATCTGTAAGCTCTCCAAAGAAACCAAAAAAACCGGAACCCTTTTCTGTTACTGTTATCTTTCCGGCACTTAATTGCAGACTGTTCTGAACTGTTTCATCTATTCCCTCAGCTATGGAACCTAAGGTTACTATAGCTCCTATACCTATCATTATGCCTAAGATTGTGAGAATACTTCGTGATTTCTGTCTTTTTATGTTTTTAAATGCAATATCAAGCATGCTTTCATTTAATTGTAAAACAACTTTAAAATTTTCTCAGCATGTATTTTTCTTCCCATTTTTCTATTTCCCTCTCATCCGGAAGATCGGAATCCTTTAAATTCTCCTCATTCTTCTCCCTAAACCTTTCTCTTATCCATAACCCGTACATTATACCTGTTCCAAGACCATATATATGAGACCAGTGTGCTATGTTATCTGCAAGAAATATGCCTGCAAAATCCAGGAACAGCCACAGAAAAATCGCTATTATTATATACATTGGAACTCCTAGCACCCATACCACAGTTTTTGGTCTTATCAGGGCCAAACACCCCAGTATACCGAAGACTGCTCCTGATGCGCCTGCAGTGGATTCATAAAAAATTATGTCTGCAATAGAGGAGATGAACCCGCTTAAAAAGAAAATTGTTAAGAACTTTTTAGAACCAATGATTCTTTCCAGAATTGAACCAAAAATTAAAATTGCAAAAACATTGGAGAACAGGTGGAGAATGTTCATATGCAAAAAGATATGGGTTATCATTCTCCATGGTTCTGTAAAAGCTTTGTGGGAAACAAGGGAAAAATTGGGATAAAAGGATTGTGGGAATAGTTGTGAAAATATAAAAATTACGATACAGATTATGCTTAATCTCACAGACCACCATCTGCAGGGAGTAGTGTGTATTTTCATGATTATAACATTAGGTAAACTCCTTTTAAGCAGTATTTTTTGCTTCCGGAAAAATTTTACTTACTGCAGAACTGATCTGCTGTTATAGATTAGTATCTTCTGTTTCATTTCAGTAATGTGAAAAGCCTGGATGTTAATTTTCGAGTCTTTTTATTTATAAAGATTTAAGTACTGATGAAGATTTAATAATATTACATTCACTTACTTTATCAAGTGGAAGAATGGGAAAATACAGATACATAACCAATAGAACGTTAACAAACAAAGCAGGAGAGGAAAAGGGAATGATAGCGGTGATTGTTCCTAAGGATTCGGACATGGCAAGGGTTAAATACAGATGTCCTGAGTGCGGATACTCGGAACAGACAGAAAAGGAATGGAAAAGACCGTTCTCTGTGAAATGTTCAAAGTGCGGTTTTCTTATAAGACTTCCAAGGCTTATGGATGAGTTTAAAAGGGAAAAGAAAGCCATGAAAAAGAAAAACTTATAAAAATTTTACAGGAAAAATGCATGAACTGAAGACAATTATGAAGGGGTATGTAAAAACTCTCCCAAAGGAAAGAGCATATGAATTGGAAAGAATTATTGCTGATGAAGGGATGAACCCCTTCGAAATAAATCCACCAATAATAATAGAGACTTTAAGAGAAAAATATACAGATTTTATAAAAAAGTATCATTTACGCGGAAGGCGGAAAAAGCTGTATCATGCGATTTATTTTGATTTGAGAAAAATAAGAGGAAGGGAGCTGACGAAAGAGGAAAGGTCACGAATAATTGCAGACAGAAAATCGATAGGAAAGACAGAGCACAGAAGAAAGGTTTTATTGGAATTTATGTTAGAAAAATACGGGAAACTGGACATTCCGATCTCAAGGATTATGGTAGATATAAAACACTCTGAGATATGGAATCTTTATAAAGGAAAATATAAATCACGTATACGTTCCAAAATTCAGAATGATCTAAAACTATTGAAAGAAAAATACTGTGAACTTAATTTTGAGCAAAACTTTTAAATAAACAAAGCAATTAAACTTTTGTGTGAGCCGGGAAAGGTAGCTTCTCCGAGGAGAGCCTTCGGGGAGGAAGCTCCGCTCATTCACGCCCTTGTTTATAGGGCAAGTGCGCCGTCGCAAGATGGAGGTTGAGAGACCTGCACCGGGAGCAGAAATCAACTGCCATTCCTGAGAAATGATGCAGAAATATCGGGGCAACCCGAAAAATATGCTGAACTGTGATGGAATGGTAAGGTGAAATGTGCCCGGTGACGCATGAATGCAAGCCGTGTGGCGCTCAGACAGATGCTACCGCCCCAATACCCGGTAAATCGGTGCGGGGTGACAGAAAGCGGGCTATTCCCGGTACACACTTATTTTCCTCTTCCTCCATGCGCTCTTAACGAAGGTCTGAGTTTTTCAGCACCTATACCCTTGTTTCTCAGGCCTCGAGATTTCTTTCCTGCAGATGTGAGGCCGCGAAATACTCGGCCTTTGTGCTGGGATTCTGCTATCCATCTTATATTTTTATCAGCAAGAATTGATGGATGGTGCGGGTCCACTAATATAACCTCGAACCATTTGTGTTTTCCATCCTCTCCCACCCAGTAAGAATTGAGAACCTCAAGATTCGGGAACTTTCTTGCGGCTTTTTCTTCAGCAACTACCTGAAGTGATTTGCCTAAAGAATAATATCTTCCAGAGGCTTTTGGAGTTCGCCCACCCGAGGGTTTGGGTATTTTTCTAGTGCCCTTACCTACCTTTACTCTGCAGACAACAAAACCCTGCTTTGCTTTGTAACCAAGGCTTCTTGCTCTATCAAGTCTTGTGGGTTTTTCTATTCTTATCACTGTGGGTTCCCTTCTCCACAATACAAGTCTCTGCTTCCAGAGCTCACCTAAGGTTTCTTTAGGCTTCTTCCAGAGGTTTGCAATGTATTTATACATACCTATCATTCTTCGACATCTATATTTTTAAATTTTTTGTAGTATAAGAAAATTTAAAACATTTAAATATTGACAATGATATAAATAAAGTATAATCTGAGTTAAGGTGTGATAGATGGGTGCAGCAGTAAAGATATTGATCGGACTTTTATTGATCTGTATAGGTCTTGCACTTTTCATAGATTCGATAAAACCTGTTATAAACCCTCTCTTCGGAGGTTCTGGAGCATTTCTCGGAGTGGATTGGTTGGGTAATTTCATAATCCTGCTTACAGGGATGATACCTCCCTTTCTGATACTTATAGGATTGTTTATTGTGTGGCTGGAAATTGATGAAATAAAGGCAGAGAGAGAATTGAGAAAAGAGGAAGAAAAGGAAAGAAAAAAGAAAAAATAAAAAATTATTATGTCCAGATTTCTTTCTTCAGGACACACGATGTGTGCTGGATGTGGGGTGGCGATAGCAATCCATCAGATATCCAAAGCATGTCAGGATGATGTGATAATTGTATGTGCCACCTCATGTTTAGAGGTTACAACTTCCGCCTATCCAACCACAGCATGGAAGGTTCCGTGGATTCATGCTGCCTTCGAGACTGCATCTTCTGTCGCGAGTGGTGTGGAAGCCGCTGTGAAGAAATTGGGCAAGAACTGGAAGGTTATAGCCATAGCAGGGGATGGAGGAACATTTGATATAGGTCTTCAAGCCTTATCAGGTATGCTTGAGAGGGGACATAAGGTCACGCAGATATGCGTGGATAATGAGGCTTACATGAATACCGGTATACAGAGATCCGGTGGAACACCCTATGGTGCATGGACAACAACATCTCCACCAGGAAAGAAGAGTGTAGGCAAGCAGGAATGGAAAAAACCTCTTGCAGAAATTGTTGCAGCGCACAGAATTCCCTACGTTGCTTCTGCGTCCATCGCTTTTTATCCAGATCTTGTGGCTAAAGTGAAAAAGGCTTTGGAGAAGCAGCCTTCATTCCTGCATATACAGTGCCCCTGTCCAACAGGATGGAAATCGGATGTGAGCCAATCCGTGAAAATAGCAAGGCTTGCTGTGGAAACCGGTATGTGGATACTTTACGAGATAGAGGACGGTAGATTGAGAATAACACGAAGAGTCAAGGAAAGAAAGCCTGTAGAAGAGTATCTGAAAACACAGGGAAGATTCAAACATCTAACACCGGAGGATATAGAAAAAATACAAAAACATGTAGATGGGAGCTGGGAAGAGATCGAGGAAAGAGAAAAGTGTGGTTTGAAATTCTTATATTAGTTATTTATTCCGCAAATATTTTTTTAAAGTTCTACACAGGTTATCGATTTCCTTTTCTCTTAATATTACAAACATTGCGTTTTCTTGATTTTCAATTATAAGTATATACTTATCAGAATTTCGTGGATGTTTATAAACCTCTATCGTTTCTCCTTGTGTTATTTTCTTTTTTCTAAAATATTCAAGAAACTCTTTCTGAAGCATAATATTTTTTGAAGTGAAAGGTTTAAAGTCTTTTCGTTTAAAGCTTAAAAGTTTATTCTTCATCTTTGAAAACAAGATGATATATAAAGCAATTGTTTCGGATTGGAATGGAACATTATTCGAAGACCACACGGATAAGGCTTTGAATGGCAAAATAATTGTTAGTATACTTTTTCATGTCACTGGAGAGATATTAAAGGGAAAGTGGGAAAAAACCAAAGAATTGAAAAACACTTTAAAGGCTGTACATAAACTGTATCGAACAGTGAAGCAATATTATAAAGGTGAAAGGGATTTGCTTGACATTTACAGAATTTTTGATACCGACATTGTAAGAGGTAAACCTGCCCCGGTTATAAAATCTGCAATGGATAAATTTGCGAAAGAGTATGCAAAAAGGCTTGATAAAAGAATTCTTGAACCTTTGAATGAGATTAAGAGTGATGGCAAATACATTTCAATTTTATCAGCATCTTGGAAATATGGTATTGAAAAAACCTTGGAAAATTCTGGTTATTCAGAGCTGTTTGATGAGATTGTGGCTAATGATATGAAGATTTGCAAAGGCATTATTTCGGGATTCAGGATAGATATCATATATCAGAAAAAGTATAAAACACTGGAGAGAGAGTTTTTGAAAAAAAGGGGATTTAAAGAGAGAGAAATTCTGGTTCTTGACGATTCAGAGGAAACCTTTGGGGAAATTCTCCCTCCAGGCAATTTCATCGTTCCGTTTTTTGCTCCTGAAGATTTTAAAGAAAAAATGGCATCAAAATACAGAGCTTTTGTTCCGGAAAGTGAAACGGATTTGAGGAAATATCTGAAAAGCAGATAATCATATCTTTTCAAGCACGAATATGTGCGGATACAGTCCTCCGCTTTCCACAACCCTTTCATGCACAACGGTGAATTTTCTTGTTTTATAAATGATGTTTCTTATAGAGTTTGCTCTCAGGTTTATCATTACTATCCTACCATCGTCATTCAAGGATAAACAGGCGGCAAGAAGGAATTTGTGAATGATATGCTTTATGGTTTTGTCTTTTCCTATTCTCACACCGTAAGGCGGGTTTGTCACAATCCTGTCTATATCCTTATAGACCTCATTTATACTTCTGGCATCTGCAACTCTGAATTCTATCAGATTTTCTACACCCGCAGATTCGGCATTTTTTCTTGCACCCTTTATGAAAAATTCTTCCTTATCGCTTCCGTAAATCTTTATCGCACTTCCGTAAACCAGTGCAGACTCTATCGGTATGGTCCCGCTTCCGCAGAAGGGATCGAGAAGGCTATTGCCTTTTTTTATATCGGATAGAATCAGCATTGCGTATGCAAGAGGTGCTTTAATGGAGGCTGGGTGGTTAAAGGGTTTTTCAAATCTCTTGTGGAGGGATTCTCTTGTAAGCTGCACACCAACAAAGCATCTCTTGCCTATAACATCAACCCTTAGGTTCACATCGAATCCTTTAAGATCCACTTTCTTTTTGTACTTATCAACTACTGCCTGTCCTGCAACCTTTTGAACATGCATGGATGTGAAATCGTGTTCTCCGAATCTCTCGGAGGTTATTCTGAAAGATTCTGCATTTTGGATATCCTCTATATCCATTGCTATGAGATTGTTATAGATATCATCAAGTTTCGATATTTCAAAACTCCCCAGAAGCTTTATAACATGATATATTGAATGGAGCTTCAGAATTTTGTTTATATTTGAATCAGAGGTTTCGATAACAAACTTGCCGGGAAAATTGAAAAAATTGTATATTCTTGTCGGAGAGATTTTGTTTTTCACTTCGTTCTTTGCAATATCCTCTATTCCAGGATTTGTGGTTAGAAGAAATCTTGTCATGCTTTAAAATTTTGATAAACCGATTTTATAATTAATTCTTTAAATAAATCCACATCAATTAACAATTATGATTCTTATTACTGGAGCTACTGGTTTTTTGGGAAGGAATCTCACAAAGTAGAGAAAATGAAAAACTTTTTTTCCAAAGCGGAAGTTTTCAAGGGGGATTTATGTGACAGAAAGGGTATCAAAGGAGTGGCAAGAGATGTTGATTAAAATGGTGGAGTGGTATAAGATTAGTTTTTTTGTTTTCAGAAAGAGCGAATTAATAAATATGCATATTTATATAAATTTATATATACAAAAAATGCTTATGCAAGGACAAATTCGTGGAAAACATAAGGCAGGATGGATAACTATATCCACTGATGAATATGAAAGTTTATTAGCTACTATAGATATTCTTTCTAGACCAAGTGTAATGAAGAAACTTAGACAGGCAGAAAAGGATAAAGTAGAAGGTAAAATGAAATCTCTAGAACAGTTGAAAAGAGAATTGGGTCTTTAGAATTCATCTTTATGCCATATAGCGTCTATTTCTACTGTTTTATCTCTTTCATTAATAGTGTATATAATTCTCCATCTCCGTTCAAATCGAAGCTCCCATTTCCCAGCTAGAGGTCTTCTCAATGGTTTCCCATGAATACAAGGATGATATTTAAGTTTTTCTATCTTTTTGAAAAACCGTCTTAGCATTTCTTTGTCAAATTTTTTGAGGTCTTTTTCTGCTGTTTGTGTGATTTTTATACTATAAACCATAATAGTCAATATTCATATTTGATATCTAAATATATATATTTAGAAACATACTATTCACTCTGTATATTTAAGTTGGATAGAATTTTTAAACTTCCATCAGATAATCTTTCTTATGTTTTCCAAACTCAAACAGCAATTGAAGGAATCCATGGAAAGATTTTCTAAGGAAAAAATAACCACACGCAGGATTTCTGAAAAGGATATTGATGAGTTTTTTGATGAGAATGAGATTGAACTTCTTCAAATGGATATTGCGGTAGAAGTTGTGGATTTTCTGAGAAAGGAGATGAAGGAAAAGCTTGTAAATAAGTCTGTAAAGAGGGGAAAAATCAGAGAAGAAATCGAGAAGGCTCTGAAAGGAAGCCTGATGGAGATAGTGAAAGTGAATGGAACCGATATTGAAGAGATTATTGATAAGAATAAAGGTGAGGGAAAGCCTGCATGTTTTGTTTTTCTGGGATTTAACGGATCTGGAAAAACCACAACCATAGCAAGAATTGCGAAATATCTTATAGATAGGGGTTACAAACCCGTTATGGCAGCTGCGGATACATTCAGGGCAGCGGCAATAGAGCAGATAGAAATTCACGCGAAAAATTTAGGCATAAAACTGATAAAGCATCAGTACGGTGCGGATCCTGCAGCGGTGGTTTTTGATGCTGTTAAATATGCTCAGAGTAAAAAACACGATGCTGTGCTTGTGGACACTGCAGGAAGAACCCATATCGATAAAAACCTGATGGATGAGCTTGAAAAGATCATCAGAGTAAATCAGCCTGATCTGAGGATACTTGTAATAGACTCTCTCACAGGAAATGATGCTGTTGAACAGGCAAGAAAATTTAATGAGGCTGTGGGTGTTGATGCGGTGATAATGACAAAAGTGGATGTGAATGAAAAGGGTGGATCGATTTTTTCTGTATGCTATGCAATAAACAAACCCGTGATTTTTCTCGGAACTGGTCAGGGATATGGGGATATTGAAAAATTCAATCCAGAAAGATTTGTGGAAAGGCTTGTAGAATAAATTTGGTAACATTGTGACCAGTATATTTATAAATAATTGGTAATAATATTACCAATATGGAACTTCTCTGGAAACTCAATTCGTGGTGGGAGGATAAAGATTGGGAGAGCAGAGATAAACATATCAGGGAATGGAATGCCCAAAGCATAAAATGGTATCCCAGATGGCTTGAAACCATTCCTCTCGATGCTTTCGGTCTGAATTTTGTCATTGGTCCTCGGCAGGTGGGGAAAACTACAGGGCTGAAACTGCTTGTAAAACATCTCCTTTCTCGAGTAAAAAATGAATTTCAAGTATTTTACCTTGATCTGGAACTGATCACAGACCTGAGAGAATTCAGGGAGGTTCTGCTCTATTATCTGAAAGAGAGAAAAAAGGAAAATGTAAGGAATTCCTTTATACTTCTTGATGAGGTTTCCTCACTTGATGAATGGTTCAGGGTTGTGAAGGGATTTATAGATATGGGGGAGTTTGAAAGGGATGTGATAATAGCCACAGGTTCTTCCACGGCAAATGTTTTGAAACATGCAGAGGCTTTTTCCGGAAGGAGAGGAAAAGGAAAGGACGTAGTAGTGATGCCGCTTTCCTTTCCGGAATTTGTGGAGATTACGGGAGTTGATGTGAGAATTGGTGAAAGGATAAAAGAAGCTTTTGAAAGGTATCTTGTTACAGGGGGTATGCCGAAATCAGTAAACGGGATATTTTCTGAGGATGACTTCATAAAGGCGTTGGAGAGGGAAATAATGATTCTTGATAAGAATTACGAACTCGCCAAAAGGATATTAAGTGTTCTTTTCGATATGGTGCCTTCCGCACTTTCGTATCATTCTGTTGCACAGAAACTCGGTATTTCGCACAAGACGGTTGAAAGCTATATTCAGGCCTTTGAGGATATGTTTCTGGCAAAGGTAATATACTGGAAGTACGAAGAGGTAAATTTCAGGAAGGAAAAGAAAATAATGCTCCGTGACCCTTTCTTTGTGAGGTCGCTTACAATGTGGTGCAATAAGGAGATGAGAAAAGATTTTCTTTACGAATGGGTTGTGCAGGAGCATGTTTACAGAAAGTTCGGAGAGATTTACTATTACAGGAACAAATATGAAATCGACTGCATAGCGGGAAACCTGAAAATAGAGGTTAAGGCAGGGAAACCCCACAGAAGATATCCGAGAAATGTTCTTGTGCTTGAGGAAAAGGATGTTCCGGGATTTATTCTGAGCAGGTGTTAAGTCAACTTTCTAACTTGACACTCCATACAACCTTACAGGTATTCCTGCTACACTACCTCTCCCATATTTCCTGAAACTGTGAACCGCTGCCAGACGGTTTCTTTCCATGGAAAAACTTTCATGCTTCAGCGTGTCTCTTTTCCTCCGTGAGTCTGTGTTGAAAAAAAAAACAAGATCCGCATGTTTTGTTTTCTTTGGTCTCAACGGTTCCGATAAGACCACGATTCTGATCTCAAAATCCTTGTTGTGGATTCCCTGACAGCAGTAGTGATGACAAAGGTGGATGTGAATGAAAAGGGTGGATCTATCTTTTCTGTGTGCTACGCAATAAATAAGCCTGTGATTTTTCTCGGAACTGGTCAGGGATATGGGGATATTGAAAAATTCAATCCAGAAAGGTTTGTGGAAAATTTGTTCAAGTAGAAATATGAGCCAACTAAAATATTTTTTATTCTTGTAAAAGGCTAACAAAAATAAGGTGAGTCTCCATGTCCATAGAAGAAGAGATAAGGAGGATAGAGGAAGAGATTGCAAGGACGCCGTATAATAAGGCAACGCAGAAGCATATAGGTATGCTCAAGGCAAAATTAGCGAAACTCAGAGAGAGTCAGAACCTGGAGAGAAAAAAGAAATCTTCTGGGGGGACTGGCTATGCGGTGAGAAAATCCGGAGATGCTACGGTATTGCTTGTGGGGTTTCCTTCTGTTGGAAAATCCACACTTCTTAACAGGCTTACAAATGCTGAATCTCGTGTTGGACATTATGATTTTACAACTCTGGATGTTATTCCGGGTATGATGGAGTATAATGGAGCAAAGATACAGATCCTGGACGTGCCTGGAATAGTGGAGGGTGCAAGCTCTGGAAGAGGGAGGGGAAAGGAAATCCTATCTGTTGTTAGAAATGCGGATTTGATAGTTATGCTTGTTGATGCCAGAGAGCCTGAACAAATAGAAAAAATCAGGAAAGAGTTATACCTTGGAGGATTCAGGTTGGATAAAAAACCTCCGGATGTGAGAATAGAGAAAAGGGATGGTGGTGGAATAGAAATAGGCTCTGCTGTAAAGCTTACCAGATTGGGCACGGAAGAAATCCAGTCTATACTGAGGGAGTTCAAAATTCTCAATGCAGAGGTTGTGATAAGGGAGGATGTAACTGCCGAGGATCTTATAGATTGCATAATGGGAAACAGAGTATATGTGCCTTCCATAGCGGTTTTCAACAAAATCGATCTTCTGGACAAGCAAAGCCTTGAAAACCTCAAGGAAAAATACAGGGACTGTATCTTTATTTCCGCTGAAATGAATGAAAATCTGGATGAGTTGAGAAAGAGGATATGGGATAAACTCTGCCTAATGAGAATTTACCTGAAGAAAATAGGAAAAGAGCCTGATATGGATGAACCTTTGATTGTAAAGAAGGGTTCAACTGTAATGGATATTGCCAGAAAAATTCACAGTGAAGCTTTTGGTGAGAGGCTGAAATATGCGAGAATCTGGGGCAAGTCCGCAAAATTTCCCGGACAGAAGAAAGGACCTGAACATGTTCTTGAGGATGGGGATATAGTGGAGTTGCACATGGATTAATCATATACTGCTTTTGATTTTTTGCATAAGTACGGGATAAATTTTTTCCATGAAAGCAAAGACTTTTTCTGCGTATTCTTTATCAAAATTTTTTCCATAGTATTTGATACCGTTTCTGTGGTATCTCACCTCGTCCATGAATCTTACTTCGTATTCGGAGAATCCAAGATTTCTCATATATGAGACCTCGGCCTCGTGTGATACCGTTATATATCCATCTACAAGAATCTTGGCACGTATCAATTCCAGAAGAATATCGTAACAGTATTCGATTATGAAGTTTGGATTCATTTTTTCCTCAGGTACATTTTTTATTACAGAATATAGAAACTCTCTTTTTCTTTCGGATTCTGCAATAAGGGATTTTGCCCTTTCTACATCAGGGCTTCTCCTCCTCACAATTCCGGACTTTACAAATTCCTCGAATCTCTTGATGCTCATAACTCGATAACACCCTTAAGTGTTATGCCGTTGATGATGTTGTTTCTGAGATGTTCCTGTATTTCCTTAAGAGACCTGTAATAGTTTATCACTATTTTTCTTTCGAGCAGCTTCTCAAATTTTTTTAGTTCAAGGTTTTTTTCTTTCATTCCTATAACCGCTATATCGATATCGGACTCCTTTACATCTTCACCGAGTGCATATGATCCGAAAAGAATTACTGTTGCACCGGGAAGGGCATTGTACATAAACTCGATAAACCCGGATTCGTACAATTGCCTGAGATTATCGGCCCTCTTCAATCCTATAGTTTTAGGATTATCTCTGTTCAACTCAATAGACCATCTGCCTGATGCCCTATCTTTTGAGAGTTTGATCAAACCTTCCTTTTCAAGCAGGGGAAGTGCTTTGGATACCGCAGGCTGGGAAACACCCAAGGCTTTGGCTAACTGATAAGCATTGAAAACCCTGCCTGCATTTACAAACAGAAATCTTAGAATTTCCTGCTGAAGAGATGTAAACCTGAGTTTATATATTTTAACCATAGTTTATATATGTTAACTTTAGTTTAAATAAATTTCTTTCAGCTTTCAAAAAGTTAAAAACCCTCTAATACTGCCTTCCAACATAAACTATTGATTTCGCCTTTCTTCCGCATACCAGACATTTCTCGCCTTCACTGGGTTTTTCCTCTTTATCCGCCCTCTCGCCCCTTACATCTCCATGGAGCTCTTCCTTTATTTTTTCTGCACATGCGAGACCGTCCATGCCGGTAGAGCAGAAGGGTATTCTTATAAATCCTCCCTTGCTTATCTCCCTTTTCAACTCTTCCCAAGTTTTGGCATCTCTTATTTTATCCTTGAAAAACTCATCGTTTTGTTTTTTCAGGTTTTCCGATAATTCTTCACCTTCTTTTCTTATTGTCTCTGCAAGGATTTCTACGGAAACCCTCTTCTTTTCTCCCGTATCCCTTCTAACAAGTGTGACAAAACCTCCTTCAGCTTCCTTAGGTCCTACTTCAAGCCTTATGGGTACACCTTTCATTTCCCACTGGTTGAATTTCCAGCCGGGTGTATTTTCAGAATCATCTATCCACACTCTCAAGCCTGCCTGGACAAGCCTGTCCTTCAATTCTTTGCATACTTCCATAACTTTCTTGTTCTTTTCCGCACCTATGGGAATTATTATAACCTGTACAGGAGCTATGCAGAAGGGAAAGCGCAAGCCTTTATCATCTCCGTGTAAAGCAACAACAGAGGCAAAAATTCGGGATATGCACGGACCGTAACAGGTTTGCCATACATATTTTTCTTTCTCATCTTTATCAACAAATTTTATTTCAAAGGGTTTTGAGAAATTCTGACCCAATAGATGCGTGGAGGGTAATTGGATGATTTTGCCGTCAGGCATCAAGCTATCGGCAGCGAAGGTGTATACAGCACCGGCGAATTTATCCCATTCAGGTCTTTTCATGAATATAAATGGTATTCCGAACTTTTGGTGCATCACCTTTTCTGTGATTTCCATATCCTCTTTTACCTGCTTCTCTGCCTCCTCCTTTGTGGCAAAGGCATCGTGTGCCTCTATCCAGTAAAACTCCCTGCTTCTTATGAAGGGTCTGGTTGCTTTGGTCTCATACCTCCATACCTGTGCTCTTTGATAGAGTTTTAGAGGCAGATCTCTCCATGATCTTATCCATATGGAATACATGCTGTACATGGCTGTTTCCGAGGTTGGTCTGAGGGCAAGTCTTTTATTAAGCTTCTTATCTCCAGCTTCTGTTACCCAAAATACCTCTGGTGTAAATCCCTCAACATGTTTTGCCTCCTTTTCAAAATTCTCCTCAGGTATCACTGCTGGAAACCATACTGGTAGGTGACCTCTTTTTTGCAATTCTTCCTCAAAGAGCTTGTACATCTCTTCCATGGAAAGAACAGACCAAGGTCTGAACACTATGAAACCCTTGACATTGTATCGAATGTCAGAAAGTTCGGTTTTGTTAATAACCTCAGTAAACCATTCAGAAAAATCTTCATTCTTTTTGTGATTTATGCCTATGTCCTCTCTGTGCTCCTCAAGCATCTTTAGCACCCAAGAATATTTCTTTCTTGAATTTATAAATTAAAATTTTAGTTATTCTCAATCTTGCTGGACTTTTCTTCCGGCAACTCTATACCCATAATTTTAGATTCTCCGTTTTCCATTGTAACACCATAAACCTGATCTGCTTCTCTTATTAAAGCATCATTGTGAGAAATAACAATGAACTGTGCATGCTTTGACTCCTTTTTTATCAACTCTGCTATCTTCTTTGTGTTGGTCTTATCCAAAGTGGCATCGGCTTCATCCAGAATGTAGAACGGCATAGGTTTGTACCTCTGGATTGCAAAGAGAAAAGTAAAAGCTGTAAGCGTTTTTTCACCTCCTGACATGTGATCTATATCCAAAAGCTTCTTTCCTGGAGGCTGTGCGCGGATTATCAGACCTGAGGTTATATCCTCTGGATCCTCAAGTTCTAGATAGGCCTCTCCACCAACGAGTTCTTTGTAAACTCTGCTGAAGTTCTTGCTCACCTCGTTAAGAATATGCATGAAAGTGTCCCTTTTCTTTTCTTCTATCTTCTCTATGGTTTTCATTATCGCATCTTTCTCTTCAACTATTTTATCAACCTTCTCTTTGAACTCTTCAAATTCAGCCTTCATGGCATCGAAGTCTTCTATGGCTTTTAGGTTTATGGGTCCGAGTTCCTGTATTTTTAGTATGGTTTCCCTTTCCATCTCCTTCAGAACTTCTACAGGCTTCTTTATATAATCCTCAAGTTCTTTGGGATATTCCTTGCTCTCTGATTTTTCACCCCACTGCAGTTTGAGATTATCAAATTTCGCTTCAAGCTTTGCCCTCTGAATGTTCAATTTTCCTATTTCCTGCTGGAGGTTGAGTCTTTCCTCGTAAAGTTCTTTTCTGTTTTCTCTCAGCCTTCTCAGTTTCTCATCTATTTTGACCCTTTCTCTTTCCAGGTCTGTTGTTATGGTTTTTTTCTCCTTTTCTGCAAGAATTTCCATTTCCTCATTAAGGTCCCTCAACTGTATCTCTATCTTCTCTATCTCGGTTTCAAGTTTCTTTTTCTCCTCAATGTATCTGCTTATATCAGAAGCTTCGTTTCCTCTCTTCTTGAGATAGCCTCCTGTTATTACTCCAGAAGATTCGAGAAGGTCTCCATCCAGGGTAACCATCCTTACTCTTTCTCTTTCCATTATTTCCTTTGCTTTATCTATATCCTTCACACAGGCTGTGGTTGAGAATATGTAATCTATAATTGGTGTGTATTTCGGTTCGTGATGTATGAGGTCCGAAACCCAGCCTATCGCGCCTAGAGGCAAAGCTCTCTTTGGGGGTGGTGTTATTTTGTCAAGAGGGAGAAATCTTGCCCTGCCGAGCTTGTGCGCCTTCAGATATTTCACACACTCTATTGCATCATGATAGGTCTCTGTAACTATATCTGTTAAATGACCACCTGCAGAAACATCCACAGCTATTCTGTACTGCGCTGGAACGGTTATTAGGTCGGAAAGCTGTCCGCAAACACCCTTCATGTTTTTTAAATGATGAAGGACAGGATTTGTCTTTGCATCCAGCATGCTCAATCTTTCTATTAAGCTTTCGATTCTGTCTATCTCTCTGTAGTGGGATTCTTTCTTATCTTGAAGCCTTTCTATCTCGGATCTCAGTCCTGCAAGTCTCTTGGATATCTCTATTTGATCAGAAGCCTTTATCACGCTTTTCGTTAACTCCTCAAGTTTGTTTTCTTCTTCTGCAATTTCCTTATCAAGTTTTTCTATTTCCTTTTCGAGTTCCTCTGCTCTTGCTTCTTTTTCTTGCAGGGTTTTTACAATTTCTTCAAGGCTTTTCTCTGTTTCGGAAAACTCCTTCCATATAAGGGCGGATTTTATTTTTGAAAGCTCGTTTTCCAGATTTCTGTAGGCTATTGCAGCTTCTCTCTCCTTTTCGAGTTTCTCTATCACGGAAAATTTTTCCTGAAGTATTATTTCCGCTTCTTTCACCTTTTCCTCTATCTTTTCCAGTTCTTTCTGAGCCTTTGCTTTTTTCTCATCATATTCTGAAATTCCGGCAATATCGTCTATTATTTCTCTTCTTTCTTCAGGATTCATCTCTACTATCTTATTTACATCACCTTGCTGAATTATGTTGTGTCCATCAGGGTGTATTCCTGCCTGAGCAAGAATATCCACAAGCTGCTGTCTTGTTACAACCTTGTCGTTAAGTCTGTAAACAGAAACTCCGTTTTTATTTATCCTCCGGGATACGGATACCGTTTTTTCTTCCAAAGGCAAGAGACCGGAAGAGTTATCAAAGTAGAGGGTGACCTTTGCGAATTCAGAAGCCTGTTTGGTTTCAGAACCGTGAAATATCAGTTCATGTGCTCTTTTAGCTCTCAGACTTTTTGAGGAGGTTCTTCCAAGAACAAAGGATATCGCATCTCCTATATTGGATTTTCCAGAACCGTTAGGTCCTGTTATAACAGAAAATCCGTTCGGAAACGGTATCGACGTCTTTCTTTTGAATGATTTGAACCCCTGAATAACCAATCTTTCTATTCTTACCATGATTTATAATATATGCTGGTAACGATTTATAAGATTTTTAAATAAAATTTTGTCTGGTTCATTTTTTCAGTCAGGTTAACGAAACTTTTATATTTATTATGAATATATATTCATAATAATTAAGGAGGTGATAAAATGCCTTGGGGAGATGGAACAGGTCCATGGTGGGCACAGGGAAGAGGTTTTTGGATATGTAGAAGATGGAGAATGAGAGGCTATCCAGGATGGGCATCGGTATACATGCCAGTGTATTACACAAGAGAGCAAGAGATAGAGGAGCTTAGAGCAGAGAGAGAAGCCATAAGAGAAGAACTCAGAGCAATAGAGCAAAGGCTTCGAGAACTTGAAAAAACTAATCGCAAACAGAGTAAAACATAATGCCCAGATTAAAAAGGCTGAGAAGGATTTGTTTCAGACCAAGAATAACCTGTTATAGACCTGAGATTTTCAGTTCAGAGGCAGTTGTACTCACAATCGATGAGTTCGAGGCAATAAGGCTTAAGGATTACGAGAATTTAAGCCAGACTGAAGCTGCAGAAAGAATGTGTATTTCCCAACCTACATTTCAGAGAATCTACAAATCCGCTAGGAAAAAAATAGCAGATGCTATAGTCAATGGAAAAATCATGAGAATAGAGGGGGGTCCTTGTAGGTTTGAATCGGGAATGAGATTGAGAAGGAGGAGAAGGTGCAGAGGTGCCTAAAACCTCATTTATAGTAATTTCCGTGCCAAGGTTATCAACCGTGGTTTTTTCATAAGAAGTTTTGCAAATTTAACAAAGCCCTTGGATTTTGAAAGATTGACAAGATCTTCTCCTGAAAGGTACTCTGCAAGCCAGTTAAGTTCATCATCCGTCAGGCTTTCGGCAACAAGCCTCAGCTTGAATATCTTTTGAAGTTTTTTACCTCTTTCTTCCCACCATCTTTCATTGTAAACCTTGAGAAATTCAGCCGAGACATCACCTGCTTTTATTGCCTCTGCTGCTACTTCCCCTGCTATCTTTCCTCCTACAAACGCCTCGGATATTCCTCCTCCGTGAATGGGGTTTACCTGATGTGCTGCATCTCCGACAATCATAAAACCATCGGAAACCATGTTTTCCATGAGACCTCCAACAGGAACACCTCCTGCATTGACTTCGAGAATCGAGCCGTTTCTCAATCCTGGTTTGGATTCTATGAACTCATCCAGATACTCCTTTGCGGTTTTCTTTGCAAAGGGTTTTCTCACACCTATGCCGATGTTTGCTATGGTTTCTCCTTTGGGGAAAATCCATACATAGCCTCCAGGAGCGATTTCATTGCCGAAGTAAAGCTCTATCCTGTCTGGGTCTATATCCACACCAGCCATTTCATACTGAAATCCTGATACAAGGTCTGAAGGATTTAGATTTGTTCTGAAGCCTACAAGCCTCGCAACTTTGGATTCAACACCATCCGCTGCGATCAATATCTTTGTTTTAATTCTTACTTCCTTTCCTTGAGAATACAAAACCACACCTGAGAGTATACCTTCCTCTCTTATAATATCTACAACTTCTGTTTTTGCAAGAACCTTAGCACCAGCACTCACAGCCTTGTTTGCAAGCCACTTATCGAACACCTTTCTCTCTATTATCCATCCAAGGTCTTCGCCATCGTATCTGACGAATTTTCCGTTGGGTGCATAAACTGTGGCGCCTATTATTTTTCTTCTCATCCATACAGGATTATACTCGATACCCATTCTTTCCAGAGATGAGCGGGAAAGGCCTTCTCCACATCTCTTAGGAGAACCAATTTCCTGTCTTTTTTCCACCAATAGAACCCTTAATCCTGCTCTGGCTGCTGCTATGGCTGCACCGCAACCTCCTGGACCTGCTCCTGCTATTACAACATCGTAGCTTTTCATATCAATCAGCCAAGGATATCGCACCAACCGGACAGAAATTCACACAGAGTTTGCAATTCACACACTCTTTGCTGCACTTTATTCCGTGCTCTGTAAGGGTTAATGCATTTTTTGGACATATGGCTACACAACCACCACACCTCAAGCATAACCTCTTATCTGTTTTTATCATCAAATCACGTCTCGGTTTTTGGAAAATTAATTGATATTTTTATTAAAAAGTTTTTTCTAACCTAAATATTTCTTTAGAACTTTATCAAAATCTTCAATCGAGCTGGGTTTTGTTAAAATGGTGGAATTGTATATATCTTTTGCCTCTTCTGGAGGGGAGGCTGTGTGGAATACAATAGGGGTATTATCACCAGTACTTCTTATCTCCTTTGCAAGCTCCACACCCGATCTGTAGGGCATATCCACATCAAGTATAAAAAGATCGCTCATTCCAGGAGAATATTTCTTTTCAAATTCCAGTGGATTCTTAAATGTTTGCACTTTATGACCGTATATATCACTGAAAATTTCATTCAAAATCTCAAGTATTACTGGTTCATCATCAACTATTATTATTCTTGCCATGTTCACTTCTATTGACCGAAAGGTTTTTATTCTTTACGGTTTGGTTGTGAATGCTGAATTGATGTATTAAAAGGGTCTTTCTTCCCTTCTCAATCTCATCATTCCGGGGAGGTTTCCTGTGAATATCAGAATGTTTGAATAAAGACTTTCCATTTCATTTTCGGAAAGCTTTGCAACATTGTCGGCTTCGATTAATGGTGCGGGAAGACCGTAGCCTGAATGGTGGCCTGATATGGAAAGGAGCACGGAGGAAATTCTGTCTGCAACATCGATTTTCTTCTCATCTGCAATAAAATCCACTCTTATCGGTCTGTCTCTTTCTGCTGTTTTTAGATAAAAACTGTATATCATATCTCCGAGATCACCAAAATCCTTCAGAACCGGATGTTCCTTTATTTGATCTGTATAGGGAAAAACCATGCTTCTCTCGCCTCTTTTTAATGCCCAGAACAAAAGATTCGTGTCTCTTGTTTTTTTCAGAGTTTTCTCAAGCTCGGAAACCAATTCATGTTTTATTCTGGAAAGTATTTCTTCCCTTATGAGGTTACAAAAATTTGTGCTTCTTGAATCTTCTATCACTCCTGCAAGTATCACGTTATTTTGCTGGCATTGCCTGTAAAGATTTTTATACATCTCAATAAGCTTGCTGTAATTTTTGTACACACTTGAAGATTTTGGCGGTCGATCCGCATAGTGCGGAAGGATGGATCCGTCGAGGAGAATAAAATCTGGAGAGAATCTGTTTACAGACTCTAATGCCTTTTCTATTTCAAGGCTCAATCTCATCACAGAGGTAAAATAAGATAATTCTGTATCGGATAAAGCTTCTATTATTTCAAATTTTGGTGTTGGAAGTCTTGAAGGAAAATACTCAACCCTTTTCACTTTGTTTTCCTTATAGTGAAAGCACACGGCAACTGCTCTGGCAACAATACAATCAAATCCGTGAAGGGATTTTTTCACGATTCCTCCATCTATGCCAGCAATTTTTACATCATCCATAAATGCAGGTTTAATGTCCTTTATTAATTCAAGCTCTCTGTTTACTTCTTTGACAAATCTTGCAAGTCTCCTTCTCTTTTCCTCTACATTTATTATTTTCTCTGCTATTTCCTTTATCTTTGGAATGAGTTTTTCCATGAAAAGGGTTTGATTTGAATGTTTAAAATTATTTCTTGCAGCATCAGCCTTTGACATTAAGTAAATCGGACTTTGTTATAATTCCCTTTATTTTCCCCTTCTCGCTTACAAGAACTGCTGGGTGAAAATCCAGAAGGCTGGGCAGAATTTCTATACTGTCATTTCCGTTCACTACAGGGAACGGTTTATCTATTATATGTTTAACTTGAAGGTTTTTCATTCGTCTGCCGAAGTTTTTCATTATAGTGGATTCACTTATACTTCCTATATTTGCATTATTATAAAATACCGGTAATTGTGATATTCCGAATTTTCGCATGATTTTTATAATTTTTTCTATCGAATCATCTGGTTTTGCGGATATTACATTCTTTTTCATAATTTCCTTGCATTTTATTACAGTCTTTTTCTTTCTTACAAGAACCGAGAGGATTCTGTTAACTGTGGAAAGCCTTGGATCAACCTTTTCATTCTCTATCTTTGCTATATGTGCCTGGCTTATTCCAGCAAGTCTTGCCACATCTGTTTGCGAGAGACCTGCTTCTTCTCTTAGTTTACGAATATAGCTACCTGTTATTATCATCAATCTCACCTATAACTATTAGTTATAATTCTGCAAATTTTTATATAAAAAAATATATAAAAGTGTTTTCTGCACTATTAAAATTACTTTAATTTAAAAGGAGGGTCAACATGCATATACCAAACGGTAGATATCTCTTCACATCAGAGTCCGTTACAGAGGGTCATCCAGACAAGATATGTGATCAGATATCCGATGCCATTCTGGATGCAATATACGAAAAGGATCCTCAGGCAAGAGTGGCTGTGGAAACACTTACCACAACCGGTCTCATTGTTGTTGTTGGAGAGGTGACAACATCCTGTTATATAGATGTTCAGGAGGTGGTGAGGAAGACTTTGAGAGAAATAGGATATGATAATCCTGAATATGGTTTCGATGCTGATCAATGCGCGGTTTTGATATCGCTTCATGAGCAGAGTCCTGATATCTCTCAGGGTGTTACAGAAGGGGAGGGTAAACATAAAGAACAGGGAGCAGGTGATCAGGGTCTTATGTTTGGGTATGCAACGAATGAAACTCCTGAGTACATGCCTCTTCCCATAACCCTTGCACACAAGCTTACCATGAGACTTGCAGAGGTGAGAAAGAAAAAAATCCTTCCATGGGTAAGACCTGATGGAAAGTCCCAGGTTACAGTGGAGTATGTTGATGGAAAACCGAAAAGGGTTCATACTGTTGTGGTATCAACACAGCATTCTCCGGATGTTAGTGATGAGCAGATAGAAAGGGATATTATAGAGCATGTGATAAAACCTGTGTGCGGTGAATGGATAGATGATAAAACCATATATCATATAAATCCCACAGGCAGGTTCGTGATAGGTGGTCCTGTAGCAGATTCTGGATTGACCGGAAGGAAGATAATAGTGGATACATATGGTGGACAGGGAAGTCACGGAGGAGGATGTTTCTCAGGAAAGGATCCAACCAAGGTTGACAGATCAGCCTCGTATATGGCAAGATATGTAGCAAAGAATATAGTTGCTGCAGGACTTGCGGATAAATGCGAGATTCAGATCGCGTATGCAATAGGTATTGCCCAGCCCGTCTCTCTGATGGTCAATACCTTTGGAACAGGAAAGATTCCTGATAGCAGGATAGAAGAACTTGTAAAAGAACATTTTGATTTGAGACCGGCAGCAATTATAGAGAAGCTGAAACTTAGAAGGCCCATATACAGAAAGACGGCCTGTTATGGACACTTCGGCAGAAGCGATCCAGACTTCACATGGGAGAAAACAGATATGGCAGAAACACTTAGAAAAGCAGCGGGTATCTAAACAGTTTTAAATAATGGAAAGATTAATAATTAAATATGGGCAGGAAAAGACTTTTCAAAGCTTCTCTTTTTTTGGGTGTGATTTTATTTATTGGTTTGCATTTATACTATCCCCATGACCCATCTGTGGTTATAGGTAAGGCTTCTCTTGTTCAGCCTAAGGCAGAATTAAGCCTCAATTCTGTTTTCTCATTTTTCTTTGCAATAATTGTGGAGTATCTTGTTATAGTTTTCTGTGTGTACGTTTTTTTGAGAAGTGTTCTCAAAACATTTGAGAAAAAAATGAGCAGAAGGGTTATGTGATTTCTTTTTAATTATGATTGTGAATTAGAGTTTTAGAGATCTTAAAATTAGTGCGTCGGCCGGGACTCGAACCCGGGTCTCCACCGTGGCAGGGTTCCGCGCGTTCTGCATGACGTCCTAACCGCTAGACTACCGACGCATTTGATAAAAATTATTTGGATTCTTTTATCTTTTTAATTTTAATACTTCTGCACTTAGGGCATAATCTTGTTGCTGGTTGCATAAACACAGGTTTACCTTTCCAGCCGCACTGTTCGCACACATATTTTGCCATATTATTCAATTAAGAATTTATTTTTTTAATTTTTACAAACCGAATCCGAACTGTTTTGCAAGCTTTGCAAAAGGCCCGCGTTTAAATGCTTTTCCTCCCTTTGCCACCTTCATCATTTTTCTAACCTGTTTGAAGTATTTTAAAAGCTCTCTGACATCCTCTTCGGACATACCAGAACCTTTGGCTATTCTCGTTATTCTCGAAGCCTTTATGATATCCGGGTTTTCTCTCTCCTCTTCGGTCATGGAGTCTATTGCATACTTCCATCTTTTCATTTTTTCTTCCTGAACCTCAAGCATATGTTTCGGGATTTTTAAACCCGAAAAGCCAGGAACCATTTCCATGATCTTGGATATGGAACCCATTTTCTGCATGGAGCTTATCTGTTCGTAAAAATCCTTCATTGTGAACCTGCCGGACAATATCCTTTCTGCGGTTTTCGCATCTGGTGAAATTCCTGCTTCTTTGGCTTTTTCCAGAAGTCCTTGTATATCGCCATAGCCTAAAAGCCTTCCTACAAATCTTCTTGGATCGTATGCTTCTATATCTTCTGGTTTTTCTCCGGTAGTTATGAATTTAACCTTTGCACCTGAAACCGCTGTTGCTGATAGAGCACCGCCACCCTTTGCGGTTCCATCCAGCTTTGTGACCACAATACCTGTTATACCAACCAACCTGTTAAACTCTTCGGCCTGTTTTCTTGCGGCTTGACCTATATCCGCAGGTATGATCAAAAGAATCTCATCCGGTTTTATGATGTTTGCAAGGTTTTTCAGTTCCTTGGCAAGGGCTTCGTCCAGAGCATCCCTGCCTGAAGAATCAAATATCAAGACATCCTCTTTGGCCTCTTTCAAAGCATGCTTTGCTATTTCCTCTGGTGTTTTGCCCTTATCGTAAACCTTCACCTCTAAGGCTTTGCCTATCTGTTTGAGCTGTTCTTTGGCAGCAGGTCTATGTGTATCGCATGCTACAAGGGCTGGTGTTAGGCCTCTGATTTTGAACCACTTTGCAAGTTTGCCTGAGGTTGTTGTTTTTCCTGAACCGAACAGGCCTATAATAAGTATTTTTTGGGGTTTTAATTCAAGTTCTCCTTTTTCCTCTCCCAAGAATTTCACAAGTTCATCATAAATGGTTTTTATGAAGTACTCTTTCAGGGTCATTCCTGCAGGGGGTTTTTCTGATAAAACTTTCTTTCTTATGGATTTTGAGAGTTCGAAAACCAGTGCGACATCCGCATCTGCTTGGAGAAGGCTTCTCTGTATCTCTCTTATTATGCTTTCCACGGCTTCCTTATCTATACTTCCAAATCGGGTGATTTTCTTTAATGTTTCACGAAGGGATTCTCCAAATCTTTCCAGAACCATGAGCTCACCTTAATGAAAATTTATATTTACTAAACCTTCTGGATTTAAAAACAGAACTTATTCCTCTATTATTTTGAACGAGGCTTCACCGTTGGATTTCGCAACGCTTTTCACTATTTCTTCTGCAGCGTTTTCAAGTTCGGTTTCTATCTGCCTAAAGTTTTTTCCCTTAGAGATGAGGATATATTGTGGTGCAGAGATATATTTCACTTCCATGTTTTTCCTGTGCTTAACTGCATTGAGAAGAGCATTTTTTATAACCTCCATACCGTTTGGTGCATAGCATTTCAGATTCAGCTCCGCCTTCAGTTCATACATTTTCTCTACGAAACTTTTTTTGGCTATTTCCACTATTGGTTTACACCAAGTTCCAGGAACTCCTTTTGATTTGAGCAGGTCGGGATTCTTTACAGCGATCTCGAAGGCTTTATGAAGGGAACCGAATTCATCCTGAAGTTTAAAACCTACCTCTTCATAGGCAGTGTCTAAATCTTTGTTTATGGATTTTGCTGCGAGTTCCAGAAGCTTTTCAGCCTTTTTCTCTTTCTTGAATTCATTAAGCTTGGCTTCAGCTTCGGGTTTTCTCACCCTTTTTATGGAAAGGAATATATTGTCTCCATCAACCTTCATTACTTTGCATACCACGTGCTGATTGAGTTTCAGAAACTCTCTTATATCCCTTACCCATTTCAGTGCAACTTCGGAGACATGTATCATTCCGGTTTTGCCATATTCAATCAACTCTGCATACGCAGAATTAGGAAATATCTTTATGATTTTGCACACAACCAGTTCTCCGACTTCCGGCATTCCTTGTTTTCTCATAAACATCCCAGCAGGCAAACTTACTTGGCAATTCCCAGAATCTTTGTTTTTATATTTGCCTTTCCTCCTGTTGATTCAGCAAGTATTTCGCCACAGACCAGACATTTAACATCCATAGCTGGTTTTTCAAATATTACTTGCTCATTCTTACATTTCATGCATTTTACTCTTATAAATTTTGATGCCATTCAGCATCACCCCACTATTTCAAATTTCTTTATTCTGAAGCCTTTCTTTGTATGGGATTTTTTGCATTCCTCGCACTGAAGCCTGAGGTCCACCTTTTGGGTTGGTTTTTTGCTCACAGCTGGTTTTGAGTATTTTCCGTGACCTCCGTAGCCCCGTTTGTGCCTTTCCTTTCTTCTGTTAGACTGAGAATTGGGGTGCGCGGTGCCTCTAACTCTTTTCTTTGCCTGCTTTACTATGTGTACACTGTGTTTTTTGCATGTGGGGCAGTATGTTCTTATTTTTTTTGGGAATTTCATATTATACAACCTTAAAGCTTTGATTATTAAAATCTTTCCATATTTAGTTGGTAAAAAATGTATTTAAATCTACGGTTTTATTTCCCTTGCGAGTCCCTTCTCCAGCAAAAGCTTTGCATTTTCTTCAGGAAGGGTTGCGATATCACCCCTTTTGAAAGGGCCGTATGTTTTCATATCCACACCCACAAATTCAGGTGTATCCTCCAGCAGTGCAACAATTCTTGTTTTCTTTTTCTTTCCAAACAGTATCTCTTTTTTTCTTTCCTGAAATTCTCTTATGCTTTTTACCACAGCATCAAAAAACTCCTTTTCTTCAGGCATGAGGTTTCCAGGAACTATTCCGGACCTTACATGATATAAAGCAAGATTCACAATTTTTCTCTCTCTTATCTCCAGAATATCTTGAAGGAGTCTTTTTGCAGACTCCAGCTCCCAGGCATCTTCCTTATTCTCCTTCATTTTTTCCTTACTCTCGAGATATACCAGAGCCTCTTGGAAGAAGTTTTCTGGTAGCTCGGTAAGCTTGGTGGATTTTTTTTCTTCAAGCATTGCATTTCTTATGGCTTCATAGGTAAGCATGTTTATTTATTAGAGAAGGGATTTTAATCTTTACTTGTAGGAGGCTATCTTTCTCTCTCCCCTCTTATGAATTCCTCTACCATATGTTTTGCAACGGGATCCGGGAATTGCTCAGGAGGGTGTTTCATGGTATAGGCAGAAATCGATGTCAAGCATCCTCCTATGCCTCTGTCCAAGCCCAGCTTTGCGCATCTTATTGCATCTATAGCAACACCCGCAGAATTCGGAGAATCCTCTACAGAAAGCTTTACATCTATCTTTACAGGCACATCACCAAACTTTCTTCCTTCTATTCTGATGAAACACAGCTTATTATCCTTCTGCCAAGGAACATAATCACTCGGTCCTATATGTATATTTTCAGGAGGAAGCGGAGAAGGAAGCTGTGATTGAACTGCCTCGGTTTTGCTTATCTTTTTACTTTTGAGTCTGCTTCTTTCGAGCATATTCAGGAAGTCTGTATTACCGCCTGTATTGAGCTGATAAGTTCTGTCTATCTTTACACCTCTGTCTGAAAGGAGTTTAACCAAGGTTCTGTGAACTATGGTTGCACCTATTTGGGATTTTATATCATCTCCTACTATAGGCAGCTTTGCCTGTCTGAATCTGTTCTCCCATTCCTTATCCGAAGCTATGAATACCGGCATGCAGTTGATGAATGCGCATCCTGCATCAAGAGCTGCTTGAGCATAGTATCTTGCAGCCCTTTCTGAGCCTACCGGCACGTAATTTATAAGGATTTCCGCACCTGTTTCTTCCAGAACCTTTTTAACATCCACAGGCTTTTCCTTGGAAACCACAAATGTCTGATCTTCGGGATAGTTGTGCATATGTTCTGCCACACCATCCAAAACAGGTGCCATTTGAACTTCCACATCTAAGTGGGGTATATCTTTGCAGAAAACCGTTGTGCAGTTTGGTGGAGAAAATATTGCTTCTGATAGGTCCTTACCGACCTTTCTGGCATCTACATCAAAAGCAGCCACAGGTTTTATATCCGAAATCTTGTAATCACCAAGTATATTATGCATTAATCCAGGAACGAATTCATCATTTGAATCAACATGCTTGTAATAAAAAATTCCCTGTATGAGTGAACTGGCACAGTTACCCACACCGGCAATTGCGATTTTTATTTTTCCCATTATACATCACCCGGTGTTGAAAACACCTTAATATTTTATATATATAAAATATTATAGCGGGGTTTAAATATTTTACCTATGTAAAACATTTTTAAATCCCGGAATGAAATATCAACATGACGCTTTACAAAAGAAGAGATAAATTTTCAAGATCATCTGAATGGATAGGGAGGGTTTTCGGTAAGTTCGGACTTTCTCCGAATCAATGGACCCTTTTGAGTCTGATTCCCGCATTAGGTTGTGCCTATTTTTTGATTAATTCTCAATTTTTATATGCTGCTGTTCTTCTGTTTATCTCTGCATTTTTAGACGTTATTGACGGTTCTGTTGCAAGAGTGAAGGGGAAAACAACAAAGCTTGGAGCATATCTGGATACAATGATAGATAGATATGTAGAGGCGATCGTTATATTTGGCCTGATGTTTTCGGAATTACCTTGGTTCTTCATATCTCCGTATGCATGGTTGATTTTCTATCTTTTTGGTGGAATGATGACAACTTATGCTAAGGCAGCGGCAAAGGAAAAGGGAATGGTAAAAAATGAAATGAGCGGAGGATTGCTCGAAAGAGCGGAAAGAATAGGAATACTTACTGTAGGTATTTTTCTGGCTGTATACAACAGGATTTATCTTTCCGTGATCATAGCCTTTCTGGCGATTTTTACAAACCTTAGCGCTGTGCAGAGAATAGCTATTGTAGTATCTTCTCCAAAAAAACTCCGGAAGTAATTTAAAACCATGTTTCAAAATAAATAAAACTCTTTAAGTATAAAAATGAAGAGAGTGAATGATATGAGCGAGTTTGAAGTTAATATAGAGAATGTTGTTGCATTTGCTGTTCTGGGAAAAGATATTTCTTTGCAGAGGCTTGTTGAAAGGCTTGAAGGAGCAGAGTATGAACCGGAACAGTTTCCCGGGCTTGTTTACAGGATAAAAAGTCCTCGAGCTGCTGCGCTCATATTTTCTTCAGGCAAAATAGTATGCACAGGTGCAAAAAGCATAGAGCTTGCAAAAAAGGCTGTACATAGGGTTGTTGAGGATATAAAAGCTGTGGGTATTGATTTACCGGAAAAATTTGAAATAGAGGTTGAGAATATAGTTGCATCGTCGAGCATCAATGCAAAGCTGAATCTTGAAGAGATTGCTTTCTGTCTTGAAAATGCTGAATACGAACCGGAACAGTTTCCCGGGCTTGTTTACAGGATCAGAGAACCAAGGGTTGCATTTCTTCTCTTTTCTTCAGGCAAGATAATCTGTACAGGAGCGCACACCATACAGGACATTCACACAGCCCTGAAAAGACTTAAAGAAAGGTTGAAAGAGATAGGAGTTGAAGTGGGGAATTAGAACATTTAATTCTTCACAATTTAAGGAGGAGCGCATACACATTCATTGTTCTCCCATTTAGGTATCTCTGGACTTACACATATCCCTTCGCCTATATCATATTTAGAGAGTATTTCTTCTTTCTTTTTCGCGTCTTGGGTTTTTTCTAATTTTTCGCTTATCTTTCGGAATTCTGTCTCATCTATAAAGCAATAGAATCTAAAGCACACTTGAGAATAATATTCTTCTTTATTCTTCTTGAATATTGTATCCCAGTCTTTCCTCATGTTCGGATACAGTCTTTCAAGACGAGAATAATCGCACTGATTTTCTGGGCATTTAACATATGTTAAGACATCGCAATATCTTTTGTTAGAATAGGAGAATATTATATCATTTTTCAATTCTGTAGTGATAAAGAGTGGATTACATTCTGAGATTTCTTTAATTGAGTTTAGTTGTGATGCATCGTATTTGCAGCATGATTCACCAGGTGATAGGTCATACTTTCCGCATTTAACTGTTATCCAGACGTATCTTCCTAAGCTTGCTTCTTCCCATGTGTGTATGGCTGTTCCGAAGCCCTTTCCTGCTTTACCAAGGCTGTCCGCGATATCCGCTGCGATGGATGAGGATTGTCTGAGTGTGCGGCTGAGTTCGTTCGACCATGTCTCAACGTTGGTGAAATCTACACAGTTAGCCATAGAGGCAAAGCATGATTCTTCTCTGTTTGTGCATCCTCCTGTATCGAGTGTGTGCTGCCACATTTTTATACAAAGATTCATCTTTTCCTGTTCCATTTTTATTCTCTGAACCTTCAGATTGAGTTCATACATCTTGGAGGCGAGCTCACAGTATTTCATTATTACATCAACAATACTGCCGAAGGCTGTAGAAACACCTGTTACAAATTCTGCAACATCCCGTCCTGTCCAAGGCTGACCTTTATATTCCTCATCAAAGAAGGGAAGAGCCTCTATCTTTGGGAATCCCAGCATACCCCATACTCCGATGAATACTGAGGTTATGGTAGCTATCATGGAAAGCCAAACAAACTTTTTCACCATGTCCAGACATCTTTCATACCAGTCCATTAAAGAATTCGCTATATCCAGTGTTTCGTAAAGGGTTTTTCTTATTTCCTTTACGGATGATGTTACTATGTCATACATGCTTTCATATTCTTGAATGGTTGTTATTGGCGGAAGTTGTGCTATTAGTTCTCTCGTGAGGGTTTTTCCCGTTTTTCCATCACGGTATGAAATGAAGAAGGACACGGAATTGTTAATGTAAATGAAACGGTTGTTGGGTGGGTGGACAGAGCATTTTGATTCCTTTGGAACAAACATTGTACAGTTAAAGGTTATGCCTATGTTCTCATCACCTTTCTTTTCACAGAATATATCTGCCAGATTATTTCCGATCTTTCCGTAAACCTCTTCCACACGGAAATTGTAAGGTGTGTTTTCTATATGTGCCTTCACATTGAGTCTGTTCCTTGTTTCACAGGTCTTAAAGGTAACCGGTGAGGCTGGAGAATCTATAACAAGCTTTATATCATTTTCCTTAATGCATGTTCCATACGGGTCAAGTGTTGGGTCATAATTACAGAATTCCCCGGCAGGACAACCACAATCTATACAGCAGTTTTCGCTGTTTTCACCAAACTCGGTTTCACATCCATATTCACCGCAATGGAAGATGGGTGTGAGGGTTATGGCTGGAAGTTTTGCAGAAAGTTCCATGGTCCTGGTTCTGCTTCCATCTGGGAAGCTTATAGTGAAGTTCAGGTGGTTATCATCGAATATTATGCCTGAGGATTCGCAATCCGGTTGCTCTGGTACGAGTACTGTACAGTTGAATAATCCGCTACCTGGGTGCTTCTCCTTGCAGGTTATTGCCGTTCCCGTTTCCCCACCAAGCTGATATGAGTAAAAATCAAGATGCAATCCTGTGGGTGGATTATGTATTTTTGCAAGTATGCTGATTTCATGTTCTTTAAGACAATCCTCAAGTTCAACAGGGTTTACGGATTCTATAGAAAGTTTTATTCCGTCGATTGGTCTGCATTCCCCTATACTGTCACAGTATTCATCATCAGAATAGCACCCTGCATCCTGACAGCATGTTTCCGGTGTTTCTCCAGAATCTATTTTACCATCTCCGCATAGTTTGGATGGAATGGTTATTGGATAAAATCCCTCTGAAACAGAAAGTGTCTTTGTTTTCTTCACTGCTCCATCACTGTAAGTTATCTGGAATATGAGTGTGTTTGGTTCAAATTTATAATTGAGGTCCGGGCTGTAATTTGTTATGGAGAAGGGGATTGAACAGTTGTATTCGAAATTTTCTGTGGGCTCTGAACATATGGGTGTTCCTGGAGAGACCTCACCATTTGTAAGATTCAGCTGGGCGCTGGCGCTTATAAGTACGGTATCAGTTGGTGGATTAAATATCTTTGCAGTAACGTTTATCATGTCTCCGGGTTGATAATCCTTTAGATAGGATGTTAGATAAATTATACCGAGAGAAATGGCATCTTCGGATTCGCATTCGTGCGTTCCTATATCGCAGTACAATCCTTCCCCACAGACACAATCATAATTCCATACAATAGAGGAGGAAGGTTGTGAGAGTTCTTTTGTTTCCTGATTCGGACCGTTAAAATAGGTTATTGTTAGTGTTATATCCCTTATTTCAGAAGTTTTGCTACCCTTACCGCAACTTACCGGGGGTGAAAGCATGACAGGACATTCATAGGTAGAGGGAGAGCTCTTTGAACATGTAGAGAGGTATTGGGTATCATCTATTGAAAATGTTGCCTCTGCTGTATCTGATAGTGTGGCGGGAGCATTATTGATTTTCATTGGTATTCTGATCTCGGTCTGTGAAAGGCAGTTGTCAATCTGAACGGTTACAGGAGGCACTTCTAAGTTCATATCTGCAAGAGCCCTGCATGTGCCTGTGCTTGGTGTGTCTGGACTGGCATCACAGTATAATCCTTCTTCACAACCACAGTCATAACAGCAGTTTGCGGATGTTTCTCCCTTTGAAAGCTCACATTCACCGTTTCCACATGTGTAAAATGGATTAAGGTTAAGTACCACAGGTGATATTATTTTGTCTGAATATTCTGGGAAGAGAAAGTAATAATCTTTGTTTATTGTGTCTATGGTATTTGATTCTGTAATTGCTGAGGTTGGTTGTGGTGGTGAGGATTCGAGTTCGCTTTGGGAACCACCGATGGCGTATATTTTATCGGCGTTTAAGAGCACAACTTTTTCCAGCCAGTTAAAGGGTATCATTCCAAAGTTTTCTATATACATTATTATTGGCTGAATATATTCTTCTGCTTTGGAATAAAGATTTACAGAATCAATTTCATCTTCGGATGTTATGAATATATTATAATCCCTTCTTTCTATTCTTTCCAGGATCCCGGTCCAACTTGAGGTTTCATATGGTCCTTCTAGTTTTACCAATATCATGAGATTTGCTACTTCTGGGTACCTTTCTGCGCCTTCTCTCTGAGAGATATCATCCCACGAGTATTCAACATCTGCAAAGGTGTCGTATTCTTCAGGTTCTAACTGAGAGCACGTAACAGGGTCCAGAACCTTACATTTGTAGATATATATTTTCTTTATGGTATGGGAGAGGCTTGCACTGTTTATTGTAACCCTTATTTTTATCTTTGACCAGGAAATGTCACTTGGGTCTCTTACAACCATGACTGCTGTATTGATCATATCCTTAAAGCTGTATTCTATGCTTGCCTGAATTTCATCATTGTATATCACTCTAAAAGTGGTTGCTGAAACTATACTCAAATTTAAGAGCATGCAGGAAACCATTACTGCAGTGATCTGTAGGCAAAGCATCCTTGCATTCATTCACTAATCACCTCATCATAAGTTCTTGTACATCCTTCATAGTTGAGATAATCAATGGGTTTTTCAGATACAGGCCCGAGGTTACAGAGCATGAATAGATTGTTCAATTTCATCATTTCTCCAACCCTTTCTTCCGATTTTTCTATTTCCTTGAAATATTCACCATAGGGCAGATATATGTACAGATCTCCTCCATCCATATCTTCTGTTATTGTTAAAGGTGTTATGAGTCCACCAGATGCTTTCAGATTATCTACAAGAGTTATATAGACAATGTAATTGCCTACCGGTATTCGCGTTATTCGAGCTATGTTTTTATTGAATATTCTGTGATAGATTTTACCTTCATTTACATTGAGGAAATCCATATAAACTATTTCGTTGGTATGTTTATCATTCAAAGTATAAACTTCATAAGCAGGTATGGTATAGGTTTGTGAAATAGTGTTGTTGGTGACAAGAGCCTCGAAAAAGTGGAGGTTTATCACAGGTGTTCTTTTCAAAACTACCTTCATTCCAGCAAGTCTGTTCGATCCCGTGAGGTTGAAATAACGTGCAAAGCCCCTTTTGTAGATTTCGAGAGATCCTATTCCACAAGGTGCTTGAGCAAAAACTTTTCCAGAAGAATCTGTTTCACCAAGGCTGCAACCCATAAAGCTCACCAAAGCTTCTCTTACTGGTCTGTTCTCAGTATCGACTACGGTTATATCAGCTATGCAGTGGCTCGCTGAGCATAACTCTGAGTGTAATGATTGTTGTAGTGTGATTTGTCCTGTAGAAAGGTCGGGTGGTGTGTTATTGATTATATAGACTTGTGTTGCAAAATTCAAACTCTTTCTCGATTCTGGATCCTGTACGGTAACTATAGCAGGATAGCTCAGAGAGTATCTTACGTATATTGGTTTGGATTGACACTTTCCGATAAATGGTATGGGTTCTGCGTATGCAACGATGGGCTCTGGTGTGAATGAAAATGTAAAGGAATCGAGTTCGAAATCATCCGGAAGGAAGAACTTTACATCAAGGTCTGAATATGTTTTTCCATTGTATCTCAGTAAAGAAAATTTGGGCGATGCGCTTATGTTCATCGTATGAAGCGGGACTTTTTCAGGCATATAGATATTTTCTAAAGTTCTTCTTATAGCATCTTCAACCTTGGGTTTTATATCACTCCATGTTCTTATATAGAAATCACCGCATTCTGTAAGAAAGACAAAAAACGGTATCTCGTTTACACCATCATCAATTGGGGAAACCACCATCGTTGTAAGAGTTGAGTATTCAAGAAAGTGTCTTTTAAGAGAGTCTTTCAGAAAACTCTCGGAAAACTCTATCATCTCTTTAAGCTTCATTGGAACAGAAACTGTGTAAGGTTGAGGAACCGGATAATCTTTTGCAACTGTTGGCATGTTCACAACTGCTTCAACCCTGTCATCGAGAATATTTACAGCGATAACCTGGGGGTCTCCTAGTGAAGTGAGTATGCCCTCAGCAGAAGCCGTACTGAAGAATTTATCTTTATGTTCTCTCAAATATTCTTGCAAGGCGTTCTTTATGTTTTCTCTTATATCCGGTATAACAACCCTTCCCTCATATTGCCAGTAAGGAACATCCTTTCCGTTAAGCCTTACAGAGCCTAAAGGAAAAGCCTCAGGATTTGCATATCCACCGTGCGCGGTTATATTATTTAACACATCGGATAAGGACGCCTTCAAAAAACCTTCAACTGTTGATTTTGCAACTCTTACATCAGGGGACTCTACCGGGAAAAAGGTATTCCACTGGGTGGCTATTACAATCATTATCACGATAAAAAGAGCTATTATTATCACAACTTCTGTTTGAGCTTTTTTCATAATATTTTTATTTTGTTTTGGAGGTTTTTATATTATTATTTCTGAGTTGCAAAGGATACGATGAGCTTTGCTTCTAAAAGATATTCTGTTCCATGATATAATTTTTCAATTATTGTGTTGGCAACCCTTTTGGGGATTCTCCTCTCCCTTTCAAGAGAAGGATCTCCAAACTCCAGTTTTAATGCTCCCTTTCCATGAAGAGGTATCCATTCTGAGGATGCAGACCTTACGGTAAAGAAATATCTCATGTTCTCGTTTATCAATCCCATATATTTTTTCAGGGTTTCGTTTGCAAGTTCCAAGCATGGTTTTGGAGAACCCCTGCACACATAGCTTGGTGTTAGGAATGCACAGGTTATGAGGTCTGAAACGGTCTCGCACCTGTCTCCGTATCCTGTGTTTGTTTTGAGCACGGAGAGAAGCAGGTTATTTACATACAAATCGCTGTATTCTTCTCTTATTACGGTAGAGGAAAGCGAGAGAAGAATTGTTATCAGGCCTAGGAATATCAAAAGCACAACAATCAGCAATATCATGCTTGTTTGTGCCCTCATTCATATACACCTACTGTAAGGAGTGCAAGATCGTATTTTTGGGTTATATGTCTGTAAACGTTGACAGGAAAAGTGTAAATATATCTTGTAATTCTTTCTTTTTCCAGAGATTTCGATTTACAAAAGCTCCAGTAATTGCAATCAGGGTATACAAACTCTGTGCATTCGTTTTCTTCCTCTCCATCAGCAATTTTCACTTCAAAATACCAGTTGCTTCCAAAAATTTTGTTAAGCTCTCTGCATATATCCTTTCCGGAGCTTTCAAGTCTTTTCATGCCCGTGAGTAATGAATCATCAAATGCAAACCTTTCTTTCACGAAGAATGGAGAAACCATAAGATGCTTTGCAAGGAACAGTGCTCTATCGTCCATTGATCTTGTGCGTTCAGTGCCTATATGCATAACATTCCACCATCCTAAAAAAAGGACAAGCAGAGCTATTACAAATATCACAAAAAAGGTCATGAATATGTATTCCATTATTCCTGCTTGTGATTTCATTTCATTCACACCCGTTCTTTATAAGGTCTGCATATATGGATTTTGATTCCTCTAGGGCAAGTTTTAACATTTCCATCTCCCCATATTTTGTATAGTCATTTCCCGTATGCTTCATAACATTTCCAAGTTTTGAGTACAGCTGATTATAAAGAGGATAACATCTGCAGTAGATGCTCTCGGGATTGTGCTGAGGATCGCATCTTTTTTGATATTCTGATCTGAGAATGTATGATTTTTCTCTTACAAATTCAGCAGCGATGGCAAGATTTTTGAGCAGAAGTGTGTTTTTGAAATGGTAAAGTTTTTCGCCTGAAGATTTTCCTAATATGTCTTCTTCATTTCCTCCTATAATGAGTGCTAGAATGTCTACAGGGTCTTTGTATACAAAAATATCCTGAGATCTTGGTGTATATATATAGCCCATTTCAGGAGAGACGGGTTTTACGCATATTCCCTGTGAAATCCTCGCCTGTCTACAGGATTGAGATACAGTTACTAGGATATAGTTTTTTTCCAGTGCGGTATTACATGGTGAAGCTTTTGCTCTGTAGAAATCCAAGACTTTGAGAAATGCTTCCCTTTCGCAGGGTTTTCCGCCACATATGTTTTCCAGAAGGGTATTACCGTCGCAGAATCCAAAGGTGATTTTCACATGGAAATTTTGAGTATCGGGAAATATTCTTGTCAGGTTTTTCATAATATTCCATGTTTTATCTTCTATATCCTCTGGAATAAAAATCACATGCATCTCTGGAAGTGCTGTTATGAAACGGAATCTCCACCAACCATAATCGATTTCCTCAGCATCAATTATTGATTCTTTTCTGTCCTCAAAATGAGGAAATATGGGAAGAGATACTGGAGAAATCTCTCCGAAATCGCATTTAATAGCAGGAGGCTCGGGTTCATTCCAAGCAATTTCGCAGGAGGAGAAATCAAACATTTTTGTGTCATTGAAAACAACAGGATTACCTGAAAAATAAACGCTTTCTGAGGTTTTCTTGAGGTTGTTTAGCACGGTTAAGCTTTGTTTGGTTTTTCCAAATGAAGAATAATCTGAAGCGTATTGAATGAGAAAGAATAAAATAAAACCTGAAAATATAATACCCAATACCAGCTGAAAAGCCTTATATACTGTTATCATTTTCAATCACTTATCTTTTCCACCGAAACCCATTTTCCGATATTTTCAAAATACAGTTCCGAACCAGGACCTGCACAGAAATTTTCTTCAGGTAGTATTCTGAGATAGTTTACATGATACCCGCTTTCACCTCCGCAAAACGTTATCCACAAGGTGTAATCATTTTCCTTTATCAGGTTTTCATATACAGGGTCGGGTATCCAGTCTCCTGCAAGATTAGGTCTGGGATCTGAGCTGTTTACAAAACATATTTTTGTATTTTCTGGTATGTTCAGTGTATACACTTCACTAAAGCCCTTTGATTTTGGATAGACTTGATTCTCAACAAGATTTTTTATCTCTTTTACAGTTTTCTGAATCTGGGCATTTTCACCGGTGCAGAATATATTCATGATGACATTAAAACCGAAAAATATAACAAAGGATATAACTACTATCGCAAAAATAAGTGCAAATACCATACCTACACTCATGGCTTTCATTTTCTCACTAAATTCTTTTTGATTTTGAAGAATTAAATTATTCAACTATTTCTATTGCAAACGAAGCAGAACCATAGAGGCTGGAGGAAGGTGTGGAATATCCTATGGAAGGAGAGGTTGCATGACAATCATTTGCATCTCTATAATTTGTGCATACAGCTGCTCTAAAGGAATATATTCCAGGAGGTGATGTAGGGCTTGGTTTGATTATTATATCCACTTTATCTCTTCCATTCGGTTCTATATCAATACTGGGAGGGGAAAGTGTTATCCATGATTTTACTTCGTCTTTTAATCTCGAAAGTTGAGAAGGATCGAGTCCTCCGCCTATTGCTTCGAGATAAACATTAACGTAATATGTATTGGATTTGTCTGTATCTTCATTTCTTATGCCTAAAGTATATGCACCTGTTTCTCCTTTTTTCCATTTTGTTACAGAAGGTGCAGCAATTCCAACCCTTTTGTTCTGTGATGCAAGTTCTTGAAGGAGTTTCTGCATAGCGATATCGGTTGTTTTGTGGGTTATGGTGGAAAGGGGATCGAAAATACCTTGAAGCCATGTGAGGGATAAGCTCAACAAGATCACTGCAAACACAACAGCAACTATAAAACCCAAACTTAACTGAAACGCTCCCTTTTTCATGAATAATAATTTGATAGCAGATACTTATATATTTTAATCAAAATGGCTACATTATTCCAACATTTCTGTAAACACGATAATATTCTCTTGTTACCGTTTGATATCCACCGCTTCCAGATTTTATTTCCAAAGAAACAGTAACGGGCGCATCTTCCGGTGGAGTGTTGTTCCAGTTATCGCAATTTACAGAAAAATCTATATCTGTAACATATTCAAAGGATCCGTAGGTGTCTGCAAGAAAGGTTTTCAATTCTTTAAGTCTTGTTTTGAACTCTTCACAGTTTTCTGCAGAAGTGAGGGTCTGATTTGTTACATCTTTTAGGTTGTTAAGGAGATAAAGATCATTATTGCTTAAAGTTTCTGAAGCGTCCATTGTGGAGTACGCTAAAAGCAAAATCTGCACTGCTGAAATCATCCCCGCCAAAAAAATCATCGTCACTATAAACATCTGTGCTTTCCTCATAATCTGTTTTTGTTCCTCAAGAAATAAAAAACCTCTTCGTATTTTAATCAAGTATGAGTTTCGAAAGGTATGTTAACGAGGAGGTTATTCAGATAGCAAGAGAGATAATTGCACATAGAGAAAGCATATGCGATCACTGTCTGGGAAGACAATTCGCCCAGATAGGACACGGTTTTACAAATGCAAAAAGGGGAAGGATTATAAGAAAAATTACAGGCCTGAAGAAAAAACCCGGTTCATGCCCGGTTTGCAGGGATTTTTTCAAGAACCTTGAAAGGCTTTCAGAGAAAATTGCAGACGCGCTGAAGGGTTTCGAATTCAAAACGTTTGTTGTGGGAACGAAACTTGATGAGGATTTGATAAAAAGGGAGGAAGCATTATGGGAGGATGTGGGTATAAAATACTGTGAATCCATAAAATCGGAAATAAACAGGGAACTCGGTAAGCTTATAGAGAAAAAAACTGGAAAAAAGGCTCACAGGGAAAATCCCGAAATCACCATAACCTTGAACACGGAAGGTATGGATTTCAAGATTGAGCCTGCGTCGCTCTATATCTATGGTAGGTACAAAAAGCTTGTAAGAGGTATCCCGCAGACCAAATGGGATAAATATCCAGAAACTGTTGAAGATATCATAGCAGAACCCTTTATGAAAGAGACTGAAGGAAAAGCACATTCTTTTCATGGAATGGGAAGGGAGGATATAGATGCTAGATGTCTTGATTGGAGACCGTTTGTGCTGGAAATAAAGAAACCGAAAAAGAGAAATATAAATTTGAGAAAAATGGAAAGAGAGGTTAACAAGTCAAAGAAAGTTAGAATCAGTGATTTGAGGTTCTCTAATAAAGAAGAAGTTGTTAAGCTTAAGGATGCAAGACCTGATAAAACCTATCGTGTTATTGTAGAGTTTGAAAAATCTTTAAATAAGGAAGATTTAGAAAAATTAAAATCTCTTGTGGGTGAAATATACCAGAGAACGCCTACAAGGGTTTTGCACAGGAGAGCAGATGTCCTCAGAAAGAGAAAGGTGAAGGAGATAAGCTTCAGAATGATAAACAATAAAAAACTTGAACTCGAAATAAAAGGTGAAGCAGGACTTTACATAAAAGAGCTTGTAACAGGGGATAATGGCAGAACAAGGCCATCGCTTGCAGAAATTATAGGAAAAAACCCGAAGGTATCGGAGCTGGATGTTATAAAGATACATTGGAAAGAAGGGGAGCGAAAAAATGGTAAGGATGAGTAAAGGGTTTAGGTCTGGAACAAGAAATAAACTCTCGAAAAGCAAGAGAGAAAAGTTTACTGTGGAGAGGTATATAAGGAAATTTGAACCGAACCAAAGAGTTGTTATACATCTTGATCCTTCCTCACACAAAGGAATGCCTCATCCGAGATTTAAGGGCCTGATAGGGGTTGTAAAGGAAAGGAGGGGAAGGGCGTACATTGTAAGTGTAAAAACCGGTAGAAAGGAAAAAATGATTATAGCCAGACCAGAACATTTAAAACCTGCAGGATAAATTAAAATGGGGGATAAATATGGAAATAAAGGAGGAAAGGCTTGTTACCTGGGCTGAAGCAAAGAACATACTTTTGAAGAAGGAAAAAGAGAAAGAACTTGGGTATGAACAGAGAAATGCTCTTGAACATCTAAGGAAATTTGCAAATCTTTCCGAGAGCAAGGCAAAGGAAATGGCAGAGGAACTGAAAAAAATAGAGAAGTTGAGGGAAAAGCACATAGTTAATCTAATAAATCTCCTTCCTCAGGATGAAGAGGAACTCAGGCTTATTTTTGCAAATGAGATAATCACACTGACTGATGAGGAGAAGAAAACTATTCTTGATGTGGTCAAAAAATTTACGAGTTAAAGAAATTTAAAACAGGGATTTAATTCTTTACATTGAGCTGTATGAAAGGTGTTTATATGATAGGAAAAAACATCAGAAAGGATGAATGGGCAATAGTTCTTGATTTCCTATCCCATGGACATGCGGGTATGGAAAGAGCGCAGCCCGTTGCGCAGATTTTGGGAGAGAGATATTTTTCGCTTCTTGAGGTTATAGTGAGGGATGGTGTTTATCTCAAGGCAGGAGACAGGGTTTATATAGGGGATGGAAAGAGAAATGAAGTGAAATATATACGGGGGAGGCTCAAAATAGATGATCTTACGGCATTTGCCAAAGAGGAACTTCCAGAAGTTATAGAAAATCTTGTTAAGAAAAATCCTGAAAGATTCATAGAATTTTTCAACAAGGCTGGAAGCATAACTACAAGGCTCCATCAGCTTGAGCTCCTTCCAGGTATAGGAAAAAAGCATCTATGGGCAATACTCGAGGAGAGAAAGGTAAAACCCTTTGAATCATTTGAAGATTTAAAGAAAAGGGTCCCTCTCATACCAGACCCTGAAAAAATGATAGTTAAAAGAATAATAGATGAATTGAGTGATAAAGATAAATACAAGCTGTTCGTTCCGAGGTTTGATAAGGAAAAAAGGGATAGGTTCAGGTAATGGTATTAGATAAAACAGGAAAGAAATTGTTGTTAGAAATTCGAACCGGATTTGAAGCACAAATATTCGATGGATTTTAGTTAAAAGCAAATGGGCCCGCTGGGATTCTCGTTGCCAAATCCTCTCTTCATGTGAATATTATTTGGATGTTTTCTGTTAACGCTTTTGCGTAAGCAAGCGTTAATTTACATATTAACCTTTCTTTGTGGAAGCGGTAGCTCCCGTAAAGAAAGGTTATTTCGAACCCAGGACCTCCCGCTAGCCTAGCACTCACCGGACCAGAACGTCCGGTGGTCATATAAGACGGGCGCTCTAGGCCAGCTGAGCTACGGGCCCCTGTCTAAAATTTATTGGAAATGCAGTTTTAAAAAAGCATTTGATTTACTGGAGTATAGAAAAATTTAAAAATACAAATGATAGTATATTCTTTACCCTTGACTGGTTTTGTACAGAGTATTGAAGCATTAGGGGTGTTATGATTATACATTATATAAAAATTAAGAGGTGATAGATATGACCAATTCCGTTCAGCTTGCAGGACAGCCTATTTTAATATTACCTGAGGGTACTGTTAGAAGTAAAGGCAGAGATGCCCAGAGAACAAATATTGCAGCAGCAAAGGCTATAGCAGATACTGTTAAAACAACTCTGGGCCCGAAGGGAATGGATAAGATGCTTGTGGATTCTCTAGGAGATGTGGTGATAACCAATGATGGGGCAACGATACTCAATGAGATGCAGATAGAACATCCCTCAGCAAAAATGATGGTGGAAATAGCAAAGACACAGGACAGTGCGGTGGGAGACGGAACAACCACAGCGGTTGTTCTGGCAGGTGAGCTTCTGAAAAAGGCAGAAGATCTTTTGGAACAGGAAATACATCCAACGGTGATAACCAAGGGTTTCAGAATGGCAAAACTCAAGGCTCTGGAGGTTCTGAATAAGATTGCAATGGATGTAAGTATAAAGGATGAGAGCATGCTCGAAAAGATTGCGGAAACAGCTATGACAGGTAAATCCTCTGAAAAGGCTTCTAAAGAGCTTGCAGCACTTGCGGTAAAGGCTATAAAGAGGGTCGCGGAGATAAAGGATAATGAAATAGAGATTGACACAGATAACATAAAGCTCGAAAAGAAGGAAGGTGGTTCAATCAATGATACAAGACTTATCGATGGTATAATAATAGACAAGGAAGTTGTTCATCCAGCAATGCCCAAGAGGGTAGAGAATGCAAAGATAGCGCTGATAGATTCTGCTATGGAGATTAAGGAACTTGAAGGGGATGCAAAGATAAGCATAGACTCTCCGGAGAAAATGCAGGCATTTCTCGAGGACCAGGAGAGAACGCTAAAGAATATGGTTGATAAGCTTGTAGAGGTAGGAGCTAATGTTGTGCTCTGTCAGAAGGGAATAGATGACACAGCACAGCACTATCTTGCCAAGGCGGGAATTCTTGCTGCAAGAAGGGTAAAGAAATCTGATATGGAGAAGCTCGCAAAGGCAACAGGAGCAACAATAGTTACAAACATCAAGGAACTTGAAAAGAAGGATCTTGGATATGCAGGGATTGTGTATGAAAAGAAAGTTGCAGGAGATGAAATGATATTCATAGAAAAGTGCAAGGAGCCCAAGGCAGTGACAATTCTTATCAGAGGTGGAACGGAGCATGTTGTTGATGAGGTTGAAAGAGCAATGCAGGATGCTGTTAAGGGAATAGCAGCGGCTCTGGAGCTCGGTAAGGTTGTCGCTGGTGGTGGTGCAAGTGAAATAGAAATATCCAGAGAGGTCAAGAAATATGCGGAGAGTTTCTCCGGAAGAGAACAGCTTGCAGTGAGTGCGTTTGCAGAAGCTATGGAGGCAATACCCAGAACACTTGCAGAGAATGCAGGCCTGGACCCCATCGATAAACTGGCGGCACTCAGAGCAAGACATGATAAGAACGAGGTCAACATCGGTCTGAACGTGTTTTCCGGAGAGATAGAGGACATGACAAAAATAGGTGTGATAGAGCCTCTCAAAACAAAGCTTCAGGCAATAAAGTCTGCATCAGAGGCAGCAGAAATGATACTGAGAATAGATGATGTGATATCAGCAAGCTCTTCAGAAAAGGGAGGTAGTTCAGGACACGGCGGACCCAGTGAAATGCCCGAGTATTAAGCTTTTTGATTTTTTTCTATCTCCTCTTCTACCATATGTATAAATCTCTCTTTCATTTCTTTGAGGTTTTCCTCTGTATCTGCCTCCACTGTTATTCTTATCACAGGTGATGTATTCGAGGGTCTTATCAGAACCCAGCCGTTTTCAAGGTCAACTCTCACTCCATCAATTGTTGTAACTCTTGTGTATTGAGACCTTATTTTTTCAGTTATTTTTTTCATTATCTGGAATTTTCTTTCATCATCACATTCAAGGTTTATTCTCTCGAACGGATATCTGGGAATTTGTTTTACAAGCTCTGATAGAGGTCTGGATTTTTTCGAGAGAATGCAGGCAAAAAAGAAGGAAACCGCAAGAGAATCATCATAAGGCAGGAGGGATGGTATGACAAAATGGCCGCTGGTTTCAAGTCCGAAGCTTGCTTTTTCCTTCATTACAGCTTCCATAAGGAATGTGTGACCGACTTTTATTCTCTTCACATCTCTCCCGAATTTTTTTGCGATAAAATCTATTGTCCTTGTGCATTCTACATTTGCAATAATCGGGCCTTTTTCTTTCTGCAATATCTCCTCAAGCATTATGAAAGATGCTTGTTCTACGGAAAGTTTCTCACCCTTATCATCAACAACAACCATTCTGTCTCCATCACCGTCATAGGCTATTCCCAGATCCGCATTTTTCGAGAGCTCTCTGAGCTTTTCCAGAGGATCTTCCAGAGGGTCTGGCAATCTGTTCGGAAAGTTTCCATCAGGCTCATTAAATATGGTTTTTACCTCAAACTCTGCTTCTTTAAAAATCTTATCTGCCACAACACAAGCGGCTCCGTTTCCGGGATCAAGAACGAGCCTTAAAGACCTTTCTGGTTTTATTTTAGAAAACAGATAATCTTTATAATCTTCGATTATGGAAGATGTTTTCTCTTTTTTTAGAGTTCCCTTTCCTGAGCTGAAGTCTTCTTTTAAGAATATCTCTTTTATTTTCTTGCCTTCCTCTTCCATGAATCCTATACCGTTTCCGTGAAAGAATTTCACGCCTGTCCATTCTTTTGGGAGGTGCGAAGCTGTTATATAGGCAAAGGGCAGATTTTTTCTCCATGCATGAAACATACCTGTTCCTAATGGAAGCGCACCCACATCTATGACATTTTTTCCGGATTTGAGCACACCCTGAACGAAAGCCTCCTTCATTTCCGGGCTTCCTATTCTGAAATCCCTTCCAACAACAGCTGTGTTTTCCTCTATATAAGAAGCAAAGGTTCTGCCTATTCTTTGCATGATATCTTCATCGATATCCTTTTTGTATATTCCCCTTATGTCATATGCACGGAAAATTTTCACGGTTTCGCCTCCTTTCGGCAAACAAAAAATACAGATTTTTCACCTATTTTGAGCGTTTTCTTTCTCGAAAGATATTCTTCAAGTCTTCTCTCCATTTCTTTTGTAAATCTCTTTTTCTCCTCAAACACTATCTCCTTTTCGAAATATTTCTTAGCCTGGGATTTGTTTTTGAAATGATACCATGTTGAGAGCTTACTTTCCTTGACATTTCCGAACTCTTTTTCCAAAACCTGCTTGAGTTCTTCCCTCTTTTTCTTTATTCTCGATTTCTTTTTGGGTGAGATATAGTCTAGGATGCGAACAAACTCGCTTGTTTCGTCAGCCTCCTCTATCAGGAGTGTTCCTTTTGTTTTAAGGATTCTTTTCATCTCCCGGATGATTTTTCTCTTGTTCTTCTCGTAATGCAGACCGGCCCAGAGGGAAATCACAACATCAAAACTTTCTTTAGGAAAACCGGTTTTGGAAAGCGGTTTTGCAAAAAATTTGATTTTTTTGCTTTTCTTTCTGCAATAGCTTATGAGTTTTTTATTTTGGTGGATAGCGGTAACAGGTTTTGCATATTTAAGGAGTTTGAAAGAAAAGTGCAGAACACCGTATGTTCCTGTTATCAGGATATCTTTATTCTCAGGTTTTGCAAGTTTAAGTATTTTTGACAATTCTTTATTTTCAGGATCGTATTCCTTAATCGAATACCATCTATCAAGCTCTTTCAGGTTCATATCTTTAAGGTAATTTCATTCTAGTTAATAAAAATTCTGTCTACAATTTAGTTAAATTTAATTTACTTAAACTATTAAATTTTAGTTAATTATAATTGACTAAAAATTTTAAATATTAGTCAATTATAATTAACTAATATGGAACGGGAATTACTTCATACTTATTTGAGAAAAAGCATATCTCTGGCACCGGAGAGATTGAGAGAGTATGTTGTAGATATACATGGAAGGGATTTTTTTCACCGCTGGGTTTTTTACAGATTGAAAAAGCTTCTCAATGATTTTATTGAGAAAAAATCCGAAAACAGATGGATTCTGCTTCCGGGCATGAGAGGAACAGGAAAGACCACTCTGCTGGCACAGGTATATTTCTACCTTATGGAGAAAAAAATACCCCAAAGCAATATTTTGTATCTATCTTTAGATGAAGTTACAAAATTGCTTGATTCAGATCTCAATGAAATCATCTCGGTTTATGAGGAATTTTTGGGTAAAAACCTTGAATCTCTGGATAGAAATGTGTTTTTGCTCATAGACGAAGCCCATTATGATAAAAACTGGGCAATTACTCTCAAAACCGTGTTTGATAGAACGAGAAAGATATTTATTATAAGCACGGGTTCCTCCTCCTTATCATTACAAACAGGTTCAGATATTGCAAGAAGAGCACAGATTGAAAAGGTTCTTCCCCTGAGCTTCACAGAATATATAATGCTTAAATACAGAATTCTGCCAGTGCAGAGGTTGAAATCCAAGCTGGAAGATGCTGTGTTTTTTTCCAGAAATGCAGAGGAGGTCTTTATTCGGCTGAAAGAAATAGAGAATAAAACAAAAAAGTATCTTGCATTAGTAAAACCTCTTGAACTTCAGGTGTATCTGAAAACAGGAACGCTTCCATTTGCTTTAGGACTATCAAACGAAATCGATGTGTACAGTAGAATTATCAATATTCTGGAAAAGGTAATAAATGAGGATATACCGGCAATAAAGGTATTTGATAAGGAAGTTCTTGACAAAATATGGAATCTATTGCTTTTGTTTTCAGTAAGCGAAAAACTCAATTATGAATCTATCTGTAATAAACTCGATATATCCAAACCAACCCTGAATGAAATACTGAATGTTCTAACAAAGGCTGAACTTATCTATCCTTTAAGACCGTATGGATCTGTGGGAAAAATCGTGAGGAAAACACCAAAATACAAGTTCATTGCTCCTGTTATAAAAGCAGCTTTACTTTGGCATGTAGGAAAATTGGTGCACACACCGGACTTATACGGTCAGCTTCTTGAGGATGTGATTTCCTTCTATTTTTACAGGATAAACCAGCTCAAAAAGATTTTTGGTGTTTATTATGATGTTGAAAAGGAGGGTGCCGATTTCATACTCACGCTTAATGATGGTTCAAGGATTGTGGTGGAGGTTGGTTATGGACAAAAGGGGATAAAACAGATTAGAAAATCGGGGAAAAAGGTTGAACCGAAGTACAGCGTTCTTGTCTCGGAAAGAGAGCTGAATGTAAATACAGAAGAAAACACAGTATTTATTCCAAAACAGATTTTTCTTCTTATTTAGAGCCCCTTTCCATCTCGAGAAGCTCCTTTGCCCTGGAAACCGATATGTTTCCTTCCTCTATCATCTTTTGCGCTATCCTGTTTATTTCATCTCCTGTTGCTCCTGCTGTTACTGCTATGTTCCTTGCGTGAAGACGCATGTGACCTTTCTGTATGCCTTCTGTTGCGAGGGCGCGCATGGCTGCAAAGTTCTGGGCAAGACCCACTGCAGCGATAACCTCGGCAAGTTCTTGGCTGGTTTTTACTCCAAGGATTTTAAGCGAGAGTTTTGCTAGGGGATTTGTTCTTGTTGCTCCACCAACAATTCCTACAGCAATCGGAAGTTCTATTTCTCCCGCAAGATTTCCATTCTCGTCTTTCCAGTATCTTGTAAGGGGTTTATATCTTCCGTCTTTAGCGGCATAGGAATGCGCTCCTGCCTCCACAGCGCGGAAATCGTTTCCCGTTGCTATCAGCACAGCATCGATACCGTTCATTATGCCTTTGTTATGTGTTGTGGATCTGTACTGGTCTGCCTCTGCGAATGCATAGGCCTCGAGTATAGCATCCACAACCTCTTCTCCCTTCATACTTCCCTTCACGCTCTCTTCCAAGGCTTCCTTGGTCCATACTGCCCTTGCCCTGGCAATCCTCCTATCCGCAAGGTTCGAGATTATTCTGAGCCTGACCTTGCCTTGAGAGGCTTCTTCGAGGATGGGTGCAACCGCCTCTGCCATGGTATTTACGGCATTAGCTCCCATTGCATCTCTTACATCCACAAGAATGTGAACAACAAGCATGATTCCTGCTTTGGTTTCAAGCTCTCTTATCTCAATATCCTTTGCACCACCACCGAACTTCAGAAGGGTTGAATCCTTTTTGTTGCACGTGTCAAGTATCTCCTGTTTTCTCTTCAAAATCTCGGATTTTGCTTTCTCTATATCAGGAATATCAACAATCTGTACCTGACCTATCATAACAGGGTCTGTAGAACTTGTTTTAAAACCCCCTCCGGGTCTTGCGAGCTTGGCAGCGTATGAGGCGGCAGCAACTACTGAAGGTTCTTCCAGAACCATAGGGATAAGATAATCCTTTCCGTTTATCAGAAAATTTGTGGCAATACCCAAAGGGAGGGAAAATGTTCCTATAACGTTCTCTATCATCATATCCGCTGTTTTCAGGGGGAGATTCCCCTCTTTTTTCAGAATCTGGATTTCATCTTCTGAGAGATTTGCGAACTCCTTTATTTTTTCCAATCTTTCCTCTATGCTCAGCTTGTAAAAACCGGAAATGTTGGAAGTTCTCATGTTTTTGCCTCAGGCTTATTTTAAAAATTAAATTTAATAAGGTTATCCATTTTTTAAATATCTTTTTCTTTCAATTCTAATGAATGGTGTATCTCCTAGAGAAAATCCGGAGAATGAACCCAAAAAGAATTTTTCTTCAGATTCCAGAGGGTCTTAAACCAAAAGCTCAGGAACTTGCAAAAAGTTTGGAAAAAACCGGCGCTAAAGTTTTCCTTTCCATAGAGCCTTGTTATGGTGGGTGTGATATCAGGGATTCCGAAGCAGAGAGGCTGGGATGTGACCTTATCGTGCATGTGGGGCATTCAGATTTCGGTATAAAAACAAGAGTGCCTGTGATATATGAGGAATACAGAACTGAGTTTGATCCCGTGCCTGTTCTGGAAAGGGAGATAAAGATTTTTGAAGGTTTTAAGAGCATAGGTTTGATAACCACCGTGCAGTATCTTTCAAGTCTGGATAAGGCAAAGAAGTTTCTTGAAAAACACGGTAAAAAAATCTATATAGGAAAACCGAGGCTTGCCAAGTATCCTGGACAGATTTTGGGATGCGATTATTCTTCTGCAAAGTCGGTGGAAAATCTTGTGGATTGCTATCTTTATATAGGCACCGGAGAGTTTCACCCTTTGGGTCTTGCCATGGAAACAGAAAAGCCTGTTTTTTTCCTGAATGCTGAATCAGGAAAAATCAAAAGGCTTGAAACGAAAAAATACAGGATTCTTCGGGCTTTGCAGGTGGAAAAGGCAAAAGAGGCAAAGAACTTCGGAATTTTCGTTTCCACAAAACCGGGTCAGGCAAGACCGGAGCTTGCGGAAAGGCTTAAAAACATGCTCGAAATAGCTGGAAAGAATGTATGGATTCTGGTTGCAGATGAGATTTCTAAGGCAAAGCTTTTAGGCCTGAACATAGAGGTTATTGTAAACACAGCATGTCCGAGGATAAGAGATGACTGGAAGGCCTTGGGCATAACCGTGATAAATCCAGAGGATGTTGAAGAGGTTGTGAAAGAGAAGGTTTAAATTTTAATTCAGAAAAGGTGAAAGAGATTGGAAAGAGGGATAGAAATATAATAGCTATTATCCTCTTTGGAAGCTCGCTTAAAAGAAAGGGAAGGGATATAGACCTGTGTTTTATTATGGAACCTGAATTGAGCAAAAGAAAGCTTCTAGAAAAGAGAATCGAATATGCAGGAATTCTTGGAGACAGATTTGATGTTCAGATATTTCAGATGCTTCCGCTTTACATAAGAATCAGAGTCCTTAAGGAAGGAAAGATTGTATTCTGGGGAAAATAGATCAACTTGAAGGTATCTTAAAGAATTGAAGGAGATAGTGCCAGAGGATTATGAGGAATACATGAACTCAAAGGAAAAGAAAAGGGCATGAAGAAAAAATTAAAGGATTTTAAGGATTTTATGAATGAGGTGAGAAGAGTTCTGAAATCTAATGTATAAACCTCAGGTCCAGGCTTTTCGCATAGTCCAGAACTTCAGCAAATTCCTCCTCGCTCAAGCATCTGGAAATCTCGGGAAAGTTTTTTGCCTTATATTCTGGTCTGTACTGAGACATGATGTTAACTATAACCTGTTTTCCGAAGTTTTCGGAAATAAAATCAAGAACAGGTTTTGAACAGCACTGTATGTGCCCGGGCAAAACTAAGTGCCTTATCACAAGGTCCGAATCGTGAAAAGCAAGAATGTGATTTCTCTTCACAACTTCCATATAATTCTTAACCCCAGAAAGCCTCCATGCGCATTTGTTGTTTCCGTATTTGAAATCACTGAGATAGAGGTCTATTGTGCCTTTCAGCAAAGATAGAGATTTTTCTGACATATAGAAATTGGAATTCCAGATAACGGGTATATCTGATTTCACAAATTTTAGGGTTTTCAGAATAAAGGGAAGATAGGGTGTTGGTTCACCTCCGACAAAGTTTACATTTTTGCATCCACAGGAATCTATATACAAGGCAAGCTCTCTTTCCGATACCTCTTTTGGTCTTTCGAATCTCTGCGATATGGTCCAGTTCTGGCAGAAAACACAGGCAAATGTGCATGACCAGAAGAAAACCGTGAAGCTCGGTACAAGGAAATATTCCTCACCCCAGTGGGAAAACATGGAAGAAACAAGCATTTTGTTTGGAACCTTACACCAGCCGGTTTTGCCCTGAGTTCTGTCAACACCACATTTTCTCTCGCACAGACAGCATTTTTTCAAAACATTTGAAGCTTCTTTTATTTTGCTTTCCAGGTTTTCCAGATTTTTGAACTTTGGTTTCGATTTTCCGGAAACTACTGCTTCGTAATGCTCTAAGGGTTTTCTCATCATCGTTTTATTTCATTTTTTATAAATTCCATTATATTTCTTGCTACATTGATATTGGTTGCCTTTTCTATTTCCTGAATACCGGGGTTTATATTCACTTCTATAACATGGATTCCATTTTTGCTTTCTATCATATCCACAGCACATATTCTGGACTTTATGGCTTCTGCACATTTAAAACATATCTCCTCCATTTCTGATGTTAGCTTGTATGCAACTCCCCTTCCTCCAGCTTTTATATTTGCTCTCTTTTCCTCTGGAGATGCTATTCTTTTGAAGGAACCTATTATCTCATCCCCAGCAACTATTCCTCTTATATCCTCTCCAGGATTGGGAACGAATTTCTCTATCAGAACTTCCTGTTTCAGGGTGTTCATTGTTTCTATTAAAGATTTTGCGGCTTCCTTGCTTTCTATCACCATCACACCCTTTCCACCAAAACCTGCAAGAAGCTTTATCATTAAGGGAAGTTTCTGTTTTTCTATTATTTTCATTGCAGATTCCTTTGAACCTGTTAGGTAGGTTTCCGGAACCTTTATTCCGTGTTTTACAAGCTGTTCCAAGGTAAGAAACTTGTTGTGTGCGATATGAATGGTTTCAGCTGGATAGGGTTTCCTAACGCCAAGATCATCGAGAAATCTTATCACAGGATAGCCTATGATTGCACGTTTGGAGTCAATTCTTGGAAGGACATAATCGAATTTGGACATATCCGTTTTTTCGTAAAAAGCACCAAGACCGTTGTCTACCCTTAACTGAATGCTAACGAGGGGTATATACTTTGCATTGAATCCTGCATTTTTTGCTTCTGCTATCAATCGCTTTGTGGTGTAGCCTATAAATTTCTGTGTTGGGCCGAGAATTGCAAGTTTCATAACAAATATTGGTGTTATTTAATAAAACTCTTTTCTTTCACTATTTCTTCTGGCTTCGCTTCCAGCATGGCCTTTATTTCTTCAAGCTCTATCTCTATTTCCTTTGAAAGCCTTGCTCTATCCCATCGGGTCAGGGTTCTTTCCTCAAGAATTCTGAGCTTTTCTTCTGTTCTGTCCAGTTTTTCGAGAAGAATGTGCCTGACGGGTTTTTCCTTTTTGAGGGTTTTTTCTCTGAGCCTGTCCCATTTTTTTCTTAATTTTCTTAATTTTCTCTGCCATCCAAAAAACAGGGAAAACATTATTTCACTCTTCTGCTCCAGTGAATGAGAGCTGTGTGAAGTTCTGGATGCGTTCTGGCGTGTGTTTTGAGTGGTATACCTTTCATCACGGCATCCAGGGCCTGTCTTATTGCCCTGGCTCCTGCTTCAGGCCCTTGTGGATGACCCCACAGGCCTCCACCGCAGGTAAAGATTATATCCTTTCCTAAAAGCTTTACAAGAGAAGGTATCAGTCCTGGATGCAGACCTCCTGAAGCTACTGGAAAAACCCTCTTCAAACCATGCCATTTTGCTCTCAGGAATGAATCTATCTCCTGAACCTCTCTTTTACTTCCTTCCATTTTTCCAACTGCTGTTCCTGTATGCAAGGCTGTCACACCAGCAAGTCTTGCGAATTTGGCTATAACCTTCATGGAAATTCCGTGTTCAGGGTCTCTTGTAAATGCAGCGTGCATTGCCCTGTGAGCATGAATGGCCAAGCCTAATTTTTGATTTCTCATGAACTGAAGAGCGGACCAGCCAGAGGTTATGATATCTATCATTATACATTTCCCTCCCTGCGCCTTTATCATCTCTGCTCTTTCAAGCATGACATCTGCAGGGGCTGTTATATTGCATGCATATATCACTGTCCTGCCTTCCTCGGATTTTATCCTGTCAACAACATCGAGCATTCTCACAACTCTTTCTTCGAATTTGCTAAAAGGCATTGAGGTCAGGTTTTCATCGTCTTTTGTATAATCTATGCCTGCTGAATATACTCTGTAGGCAAGCTCTGCCTGTTCTTTGGGTGTTAGACCCAGTTTAGGCTTGAATATGGTTCCTGCTATGGGTCTGTTTCTGATTTTCATGATTCTTCGCAGATCTTCCATGCCTATTTCAGGTCCGGGAAAGCTTTTTGCAAGCTTTTTCGGAATGTGAACATCTTCGAGCCTTAAGCTCTCGACAAGCTTCATACCGAAAATGTTTCCTGCTACAGAGCTCAGAATCTGTGAAATATTGCCTGGTTCGAAAAGTTCTGCAGGATATGCTATTTTTATTCTTCTTCCCTTTATCTCAAAAACCCTTGCGGATATTCTTTCTATTCTCTTCTTCCAGGTTTTAAGTTCTGTCCAGGTTCCTGTTGAGCTTTCTAATGCAATGTTTTCAGCGACTTTTTTTATGGAAATGCCTTTGGCTGGTTTCACATAGAAATCGCAGATCAGATCGTTTTTGCTTGGTTTGTAACTTAGATCGAGATAGTGCATGGTTAAATATTTTCATGGTGATTAAAATATATTTTTGGATATAACAATGTTATACAGTAAGTACTCGAAGTAATCATTTAAATATCAATTTTTATACTCAAATCTCCATAAATCATTCAATTAAAATTCAGGCGTTTCTTATGGTAGAAATAACCTTTCTCGGTGGAACAAGAGAAGTGGGCAGGATGGGTATACTCCTGGAAACCTCTGGAAAGAGGATACTCTGGGAGTATGGTGTGAACGTTCAGACAATGGATGTTCCGAAAAAAGCGGAACTGCCTCTTGATGCTGTTTTTGTTACCCATGCTCACTTGGATCATTCTGGTTATCTTCCTGCCCTGTATAAAGAAGGTTATGAGGGTTCTGTTTGCGCGACTTCTGTAACGTTTGATTTGATGTCCCTCCTTCTCCGTGATGCCTTAAAGGTTCAGAGTAAAAGGGGATTAAAGCTCCTTTTTATGCCCCATGACATAGAGAAAATGGAAAGGCTTAAAAGGATTGTCAGATTTGGAGAGGAGATAGAAATAGGCGATGCTCTGATTACGGTGCACAATGCAGGTCATATCCCAGGAGCGGTTTCCTTTGTGCTTGAGGCAGAAGGAAAGAGAATTCTCTATACCGGTGATATAAAATTCCTTGACACCCGTCTTGTTTCAGGTGCTGAGCCACATTTTAAAGATATAGATATTGTGATAACGGAATGCACGTATTCTTATAAAAACCATCCTGACAGGGAAAAGCTCATAGATAGGATAAGGGAAATTGCACAGGAAACCGTATACAATAATGGCATACTTCTTCTTCCATGTTTTGCTGTGGGCAGAACGCAGGAGCTCTTGATAAATCTTTATGATTTGGGTCTTCCGATATATCTGGATGGAATGGGAATAGATGCAACAGAAATCATACTCAACCATCCTGAATATATAAAGAATCCTTCTGAACTAAGAAAAGCCTTCAGCAAGGCAAGAAAGGTGGTAAGACCAAGGGATAGAAACGAGGCTGTGCACAATGCGTGCATAATAATCACTACAGCGGGTATGATGAACGGTGGGCCTGTGAGCTTTTACATGAAAAAACTTCATAACAAGGAGAATTGCTCTCTTGTCACCACAGGTTACATGGTTGAAGGCACTGTTGGAAGAACTCTGATGGACACAGGCAGATATATTGCGGATGGTCTGGATGTCAGACCGAAAATGCATATGGAATTCCTTGATCTCTCTGCACACACGGATCACGACCACATTGTTAGGTTCCTGGAAAAACTCTCTCCGGAAAAAATATTTCTTGTTCACGGAGAACACAATCCTGAATTTGAAAAGGAGCTGAAAAGCATGGGGTTTGATGCATATTCTCCTGAAATAGGAGAAAAGATGAGGGTTTGATATAAATTTTGCCTTGATTGTTCGAAAGCAAGCTTTTCGATTTACTCTCACTTTAGTGGATTAAAAGTGTCCGATTGATATTTTTGTTCCACCCGATGCCTCTTTGTTTGATAAAGTGCTTTGTCCGCTGTTTTCAGAACCTCCGGGGTATACTCTTCAAACACACCGACCCCCATGCTCAGGCTTATATTTTCAATATCTCTTAACACTTCTTCTGAATGTGGATATTTTTTCATTCTCCACAGTCTTTTGAGAGTCTTCTTCAGATTATCTTTTTCTCTTTCAACATATTCTGTTATCCTCTCCATTACATAGGGTATATTTTCTGGTTTTATGTCTTTGAGAAGCACGATCATTTCATCACCACCATATCTTCCTGTGAAAGCCTCTGTGAAAAGCTTATCCTGACCTCGAGAGATTCTTGTGCTTCCTTTTAATGCTCTGGCTATTCTTTTCAGTACATGATCGCCTGCTTTATGACCGTAGGTATCATTGATTTTCTTGAAGTTGTCCACATCTATGAATAAAAGCGCATAATTACCCCTTTCCAAGCTCTTCAGTTCATTTTCAAGGGCTCTCCTGTTATTCAGGCCTGTAAGCGGGTCCTTGTATGCTAATTCTTCCAGCTCTTTCGCATATCTGGCAAGCTCTTTCGCATATTCACGAAGGTCCTCTGGCCCTAATACATCTATCTCGCTTTCTTTCAGTATCCTCATATTGAATTAATTAACTGCAAGCGATAACTTTAAATTAGTATCGTTCCCTTGAGCGCTGTTATGATTTATTAAAAATGCATTAATCAAATATTTTTCTCATGATAGATATTGACGGTTCATATCTTGAAGGCGGGGGTCAAATACTCAGAACATCTGTCGCTCTTTCCTGTGTAACCGGAAAACCGGTGAGGGTTTTCAGCATCAGAGCGAACAGGCCGCAACCGGGATTAAAAGCACAGCATCTTCAGAGTATAAAAGCTGCTGCTAAGCTGTGCAATGCAAAGGTTTCCGGTCTTTTTCTGGGATCGGAGAAAATAGAATTTGTTCCAGGAGAAATACAAGGAGGCTCTCTTTCTATAAATGTGGGCACTGCTGGTTCAATAGGCTTGGTTCTTCAAACCCTCATGATACCTGCGATACATGCGAAAAAGCCTGTGGAACTGCATATAACAGGGGGAACGGATGTTTCATGGTCACCGTCCGTGGGCTTTATCCAGCACGTAAAGCTTCCTCTGCTTGAAAAAATGGGTTATTCTGGAAGACTTGCTCTAGAAAAAAGAGGTTACTATCCGAAAGGTGGAGGGAGGATAGCAATGGTTATAGAACCTGGAAGGCTTAGAGAAATAAACCTTACGGAGCAGGGAAAGCCCGAATGCGTTCATGGCATTTCCCATGCTTCGCAAAACCTCAAAAAGGCTTCAGTGGCGGAAAGGCAGGCAAAGGCAGCGAGGGATATAGTTTTTAAAAGATTTGAGCTTTCTCCTGATATAGAAAAGCAATACTGCGATACGCTCTGCGCTGGTTCTGGTATGGATTTATGGATTAAAACCAGCAATACAGTTATGGGTTCAACCTCTCTCGGAAAACCCGGAAAGAGAGCCGAGCTTGTGGGAAGGGAGGCCGCAGAGTTTCTTGTAAAGCAGTTTGATTCCGGTGCGTGTGTTGATGAGCACATGGGAGATCAGATCATACCTTACATGGCTCTGGCAGGAAAATCTTGCATAACGGTTCCGGAAATAACAGGTCACATCAAAACAAACATCTGGGTTACTGAAAGGTTTTTACGGGTAAAGTTCGAAATCGAAAAAATCAGAGCATGTTATGCCATAAGATGCAGATCACTTTAGAAACCTCTCCAGTCCTGACTTCTCTTTACTGCCGATCACTTCATCGAGATTCAAAACCATTCCATCCTTCGCTGCAATGGTTCTTATTCCTGTATTTTCCTCTATTTCCTTTGCTTCCCTCTCTGCTTTACCAAAAAGCATTTTCATGCCGAAATGCTGGAGTATGGCGAGTTTGGGTTTTGCTTTTCTGATAAGATCTTCTGCCTGTCCAGCGTTCATATGACCCGGCCATGTATCTTCCCTGGGTCTTAAACAGTTCAAAACCAGACAGTCGCATCCCTGAAAATATTTTTCTTGGCCTGAGTAATACTCACCGTCTCCGGTATAGCCTATTTTTCTGCTACCCTCAAAAACAAATCCAAGACCATCCTCATCCCTGTGTTTTGTTGGTGTTGAGGTTATACGTAAAGAATTCCATTCAAAAATATCTCCGGGTTTCATGCTCTTGTACCTTTCCACAACGCTTAAATGATAATTGGAAACCTTTTGCGGCTCCTTTTCATCACCGTGAATTACGGCAGGAGTTGAGATCAGAAAGCCTTTCCTTTTCTTTGCTCCATAGGTCATGGCCTCGATAACGACCTCCACATCAGTATAATGGTCAGGATGTCTGTGCGATACCACAACTCCTGTGAGCTTTTTAAGATCAAAACCATGCTGTTTTGCTCTGACAAGTGAACCAGGACCCGGGTCGATGTAAATCATTTCCCCATCCATTTCCAGTATCCAGCCACACGTGCCTATGAGCTGGCTCAGGGTAACATACCTTCCTCCACCCACTCCGAGAAAGATAAGCCTTGCCATATTCATGCCCCTGTAACCTTTACTCCTCCCTTTACATCTTCCAGAATTATTCCTTTTTTTCTCAGCCTATCTCTTATCTCATCCGCTTCTTTCCAAGCTTTCATTCTCCTGTATTTTTCCCTTTCAATCACAAGTTTCTCGATTTCCTTATCAGGCTTTACATCATGATAGCTTATTGTATACTTCTCTCCATCTATATCCACAATCTTCTCCGCATGTGTTTTTGAAATCTTATCAAGTCCTAAACCCAACACAGAATCAAACCTAAGCATAAGCCTGTAAACCCTTTTCGCATCTTCCGTGCTCATCTCTTTTCTGGAAAGAAAGGTGTTTATTTCGCTAATCATTTCAAACACGAAAGGCAAAGCCTCAGGCATGTTAAGGTCATCATCCAGCGAGGTTTCAAAACCTCTTCGGGCTTTCTCTATTATCCTATCAACTTCCGGATTATTATTTCCTTCATGTCTGTAATCGAGAATGTCCTGAACAAATCTTTTCAAGCTTTTAACCGTGTTTTCTGCGGATTTGAGAGCTTTCTCAGTGAAATTCAGTTTTGCTCTATAGTGGGCTGAAAGCAGGAGGTATCTTATTGCCATGGGTTCATATCCCTTGGCAAGCAAATCTCTGAGGGTGAAGAAGTTTCCCAGGGACTTTGACATTTTTCTTCCTTCAACAAGCAAGTGCTCATTATGAAGCCAGTAACGCACGAATGGTTTTCCTGTTTTTGCCTCGCTCTGCGCGATCTCGTTTTCATGATGAGGGAAAATCAGATCAACACCTCCTGTGTGAATATCAAAGGTCTCTCCTAAATATTTTGTGCTCATAACTGAGCACTCTATATGCCAGCCCGGTCTTCCCTTGCCTATATCGGTCTCCCAGTAAACATCTCCGTCTTCTTCATCCCAGAACTTCCACAGGGCAAAATCATGCGCATGCTCCTTATCATATTCATCCTGTTTTACCCTTGCCCCTGCCTTGAGATTTTTCACATTTATGCCTGAGAGTTTTCCGTAATCAGGAAATTTCCTTATGCTAAAGTATATTCCATCCTCGCTCCGGTACGCAAAGCCTTTTTCCATCAGAACCTTCACGAATTCCACGATTTCTTCTATATGCTCTGTGGCTCGGGGATAGATTGTTGCAGGGCGTATGTTAAGGGTTCTTATATCCTCGAAAAATGCTTTTGCATATCGTTCTGTAAACTCTTTGAGGCTTATTCCTTCCCTTCTCGAACCACGTATGGTTTTATCATCCACATCCGTGAGGTTCATGACCTGCATAACTCTGTAACCTTTATACTCTAAATACCTTCTGAGGATGTCTGCAAATATATATGACCTGAAGTTTCCTATGTGAGCATAATCGTAAACAGTAGGTCCGCAGTTGTACATTCTGACCTCTCCCTCTTTCAAGGGCCTGAATTCCTCCTTTCTTTTCGTCAGTGTGTTGTAAAATCTCAGGCTCATAATTTTCCTTATTGCCAATGGAAACTTAAAAGCTTCTTAGACAAAAAATTAAAATCATGGGAATATTTTCAAGAAAGAAAAAATTATCAAAGGAAAGAAGCGGTATTTACATTCCGCTTGCAAGAAGGCTTCCAAAGATTTCTTCAAGGGAATATAGAATATTCAAAAGACAGGAAAAAAAGGAATTCAACTGGTATGAAAAGCTCGTAAAGTTAAGCGAAAGGTTTCTTAAAATAAACCCAGACGAGAGAACAAGAAATGAGCTTGAAAAAGCAATAGTATTTACAGGATTGAGAATCACGCCGGAGGGTGTGATGTCACTCTTTGTGGGAACGATTGTTATCTTTCTCCTTCTGGGATTGAGTTTTATTGTAACCAACATTCTGATTTTTGGTTTTTCTACCATGAGCATCATGATGGGTCTTATGATTATCTCCTTTGGTCTACTTCTTGGGTACTATTTTTTCAGATATCCAATAAACCTGGTAAAGGTAATGAGAATGAGAGCATCATCACAGGTCATTCTTGCTGTGCTGTATATGGTTATCTCTATGAGATTGACACCTAATCTTGAAAAAGCATTGCAGTTTGCTGCTGCAAACATTTCCGGAGAACTTGCATACGATATGAGAAGATTCTTATGGGATATAGAAATGGGTAAATACTACTCTGCATCTGAGGCTCTTTCGGATTATATAGCGAAGTGGAAACCGGAAAATGAAGAATTTGCAGAGGCTTTAAGGCTTATCAGGGATTCGCAATCACATCCACCGGATAAAGCAAAGGTGGTTCTGGACCAGGCACTTGATGTCATATTAGAAGGTACCAAAACCAGAATGAAGCATTATTCTCAGGATCTTCAACTTCCGGTAAATGTGATACATATGCTTGGAATTTTGCTTCCTATATTGGGAACCATTATGGCGCCTCTTGCAGCAGTGTTCATGTCCGATATCATAACACCATGGCATTTCGTTATCGGTTATGATATTATTCTACCTGTGGTTATACTGTGGTTTATAAACACAACCTTGAGCAAAAGACCTGTTACGTTCTCTAAAGTAGATATATCACACCATCCTGATCTCCCTCCAGAGGGAACATTTTATGTAGGAAAGAGAAGTTTGGTTCCTGTTTTGCCCGTAGCACTTTTTGTACTGATGGTATTTTTGATATATCCATTGTACTTCTTCTTCCAAAACCCGGAGCTTCTTATGTCAGGTGAAGGAGGACACACTGTCTTTTCCATGATGATGTCTGGATTAATAATTCTTGGTATTGGTTTTTCTCTTGCAGTGTATTTTGTTCTATCAAACTATCAGAGGTACAGGATATATAATGATATACAGAAAACGGAAAGTGAATTTGAGCTTGCTTTGTTTCAGCTGGGAAACCGAATATCCGGAGGAACACCCACGGAACTTGCTATAGAAAGGTGTATAGAGGATGTTAAGGATTTGGAAATAGCCAATCTTTTCAGGCTAACCCTGAGAAACATACGTTCTTTGGGAATGACTTTTAGAGAAGCCTTATTTAACAGGAGATGGGGAGCTTTGAGATACTATCCTTCTCATCTTATAAGGAATGTGATGTATGTAGTTGTTGATACAGCAAGGACGGGTGTTAGATATGCAGCAGAAAGCATGTTGAGAATTTCGAAATATCTGAAAAATGTGAGAGAAACTCAGGAATACATAAGAGAGCTTCTTTCTGAGACCGTTTCTTCCATGAAGTTTCAGGCATATTTTCTTACACCTCTAATCACAGGTCTCATAGTATCCATGGCTGATGTGATAGTAAAGGTTCTGGCAACTCTAGGTTGCTATCTTGAAAGTATGGTTACGGGAGAAACAAATGTTTTTGGCGGAATAGTCAATCTTTTCGGAACAGGTTCTCCCATATCTCCAGAGGTTTTTCAGATAATAGTTGGAATATATCTCATAGAAGTAATAATGATTCTCGGTATATTTATCACGAGAATAAGTGTTGGTGAAAATAAAATAGTGCAGTGGTACACCGTGGGTAAGATGCTTGCCATAGGTGTTACCATATACTTTATGGTTGCTATTACATCAAGCAGCATATTTGGAGAATTGATATCCAAGGCGCTTTCGGATATTGGTGCTGGGGTCTGCTAAGAGCTTTTTCTCCATAGGATTTTTCCTCTTTGCCTTACTTCTATAATTCTGTGAAGAGGTATGTAAATTTCTTTATTCTTGGATTTATAGTAAAAATAACCCTTTTTCAGTTCTGTTATCCCGCTGCCCTTAATGGTTTTTCTGTTTTCTGGGGCACCTCTGTGCACTATAATTATTTCAGCTTCATGCAATTTACCCTGCCACTTCAGACGATTGAGAATCTGAAAGACCATTATATTTTTTATAATAGGAAAATAAAGATTAAATAGAAGTCTATGATGGGTTCAAAACAGAGTCATAAAGAAGGAATTATCAAAAGACTTTTTTTTAAACCACAAAAAGAAAAAAAGAAGGACTCTGCTGTTATAAAAGACATAGTTCTTTCAGGGAATGATAACAGAGCATTGACTCGGGCTCCAGAAATAGAAATAAAACCTCCGGAAAGAAAGCGTGCACATATAGAAACTGTAAAAAAGAAGGAGGAAAAGCTGGTTATAAAGCCTAAAGAAAGCGGACTTGAAAGGAGTCTAAAATTTATAGAAAAAGAAGTGGATAAGTTTGCGGAGGAAGTGTTGAAAAATAAGGAGAAAATTCAAGAACTTTTTTCTCTTCAGAAAAGATTATCCATGCTCGAAAACAGGATTTATGAAATAGAATCAAAAAGATTCGGAGAGATGGATAAGGAATTAAAAAAATTGAAGGAAATGATAGATGAAACTACAAAAAGGGAAAGAGAAGTTAACGACAAAATGGCAGCAGAGCTTAATTTAATTAAAGAAGATATCAAAGCTCTCAAATCTTTAGAAGAGAATATAAAAAATATCGGTTTGAAAGAGATAAGAAGGGAAGTTGAGATTCTTAAGGAAAAGGCAAAATGGATGGAGGAAAATATAGAAAAATTTGATATACAGCCGCTTTATAAACTAATAAAGGATATAGAAAACAAAGTAGATTTGTTAAAAATCTCAAGCCCAATGATACTGGAATAATGTTTATAAAATAGAAAAACCATATAGTTATTTTATGAAAAAAGTTCTTGTTGGGGGAGTGTTCAATCTGATTCACCCTGGTCACATTTTCTTCTTGGGAAGAGCAAGGGAGTATGGAGATCACCTTACTGTTGTTGTTGCAAATGATAAGACGGTTCTTGAAAAAAAGGGTTTTCTCGTTTTCTCTTCAGAAGAGAGGCTGGAGCTTGTCCAGAACTTAAAGCATGTTGACAATGCGATAGTGGGTGATGAAAGAGATATGTTCAGGGTTGTGGAAGAGGAAAAACCTGATGTCATAGTTTTGGGATATGATCAGGAGTTTGATACCGAGGCTCTTGAGAGATTTCTAAAGGAGAAGAATATTCAGTGCAAGATAGTTAGAATAAACCAGAAGTTCGGGGATTACAGCACGAGAGAAATTATAGAAAGAATAAAAAGGATGGATTAAAAAATAAAAAATAAAAAAATCAAAACTCCTCGACCTCCTCATCCTCTGGTTCCTCATCCTCGTCATCGACGTCCCATATGTCCTCTTCATCAAAGAATCCTTTCATGCCTTCACCCACCACGAGGTTAATTGATTATAAAAACGATATGTATTTAAATGTTTCTGTTACAGAAGTAGAGCTGCTAAACCCAGAAGTGCGAGGAATCCCAAAACATCGGTTGCTGTGGTTATGAATATCGTTGCAGATGATGCAGGGTCCTTTCCCAATCGCTTCATTATTATAGGCACAATAGCTCCGAACATTCCCGCTATTATGAGGTTTATGATCATTGCTAAGCATACTATAAGTCCAAGTATCGGGTTCTTGTGAAGAAATGCTGCCACTGCTGCGACTATTGCACCATTTATTATACCGTTTATTGCTCCAGCAAGCATCTCATTTATTACAACTCTCTTTCCTACAATTTCTTTCAGTGTCAGGCCTCTTACGACCACAGCAAGGGTTTGTGTACCTGCATTACCGCCCATTCCAGCCACTATCGGCATGTAAACCGCAAGGAGAACGAATGCTGAAATGGTCTCTTGGAAGAGTCCAACGACCGAGGCTGCGAGAAATGCCGTGCCGAGGTTTATTATTAGCCATTTATATCTGTTTTTCACTTTGGTAAGTGCTGAATCGAAAACATCCTCTTCCTTGCTCACACCGGCAAAATCTCGTAATGTGTTTAGTGATCTTTTTTCTATAATTCTGAGTATGTCATCTGAATATATCACACCGAGTATGCTATTATCATCATCAAGAACGACAATCTTGTTATGTGGATGTTTCTTAAAAGTCTCGATAACCTCTTTCTCATCTTTATTGTATTTTATGGAAGGTATTTTTTTCACATATTTTCCTATTTTTTCTCTGCCTTTATGAAGTGCAAAGAGATAACCCGGAAGTTCACCAATGAGAAAACCGTTTTCTACAACCAAAACCGCAGGGAACTTTCCTGTTCTTTTTTCGTGTTTCTGCACGAGCTTCAGAACCTCGCTGAGGGTCATGTTCTTGCTGACCTCAAGATAATCCAGACTCATTAAACCAGCAGCAGTATTCGGATCGAATTTCAAAAGGAATTCTACCTTTTCTCTTATATCTTCACTTAGTTTTCTCAGTATTCTTTTTCTTCTTCTTGAATTAATTCTCTGCAGTATATCGGTTACTTCATCCGGATCGAGGTAGTGCAGGAGTTTTATTATTTCTTGATCCTTGAGTTTGTTCAGAATCTCCTCTTGTATGCGTTTTGATAGCGTGAGAAGAATAAATCCCTGTTTGTTAACCGGTATCTCTCGGAAAAATGAAATTCTGTTTTTGGACGAGATCAGATTGGATATCAAATTGTTTCGATATCGCGTCTTCATAATTATCCTTTAGATGAAACAGAATAAAAATCAAAGCTTAAAAGTCTTATTTCTCATTTAGTTAAGAGGGGGTTTTGTATGAGGCATTTGGTTTTTTCCCTTGTGTTTTTATGCTGTTTCATACTCATTTCGGGAAGTGCGAAAGGAGTTGGTCTTAAATACTACGGAGTAGAGGATACTATAAACGAGGATTTGTCCGTAACCAATCAGATAGTCTTGAAATTTGATTCTCCGATAGCCCACTTGGATTACATGCTGGATTTCAAAATATATAACTTCAGATATGAGGCAGATTTTGAATTCGCTGATTGCGTGGTCACGGATATTAATGGAAAAAGCAAGATTTCTTGCGATTTCATAGGAATGTCACGGGAGAAGAATACATTAAAATTGAAATTCGATACCCGAAATGTTATAAAAAAAGTCGGCAATAATTACAAGTTCACGGTTAATTACGGTATATCGCTTCCTATAGAGAGAGTTTTCGTCCTCATCAAACTACCCCAAAACGGAATATTATCCGGAAAGAATGTAAGTGAGTCTTATTTTCCAAGCACCGGGAACATTCTGACAGACGGAAAACGAATAATGGTTTACTGGGAAGAGGAAAATTTAAACTCTGGAGATAATTTGCAGTTTTCAGTTTTATACAGCATACCTGCACTTCCAGGTCCTATGTATAATTTCATAATAGCGCTTCTTACACTTGTTGTAGTTATTGCAATGATAGTGATTGCAGTATATATGAAGAGGCTTCCTGAAAACAGAGAAACGGTAAAAGAAATAGTGACATCTGTTCTGAATTCTGAAGAAAAAACAATAGTGGATATTCTTATGAAACATGAAGGCAGGGTGAATCAAAAATGCCTTGTTAGAGAGTCCGGATTCTCAAAGGCAAAGGTTTCAAGAATTGTGAAAAGTCTGAAATCCAGAGGTATAGTTGATGTGGAACCAATATCTGGAAGGGAAAATCGCGTGATACTTCGTATAGAAAAGCCTTAAACCTCAGGAATTTTCATGCATTCGCATAGAGCCTGCTTATGCACGAGGCATATGTATCTATTTTCTGTAATACCCAATATTATATTCTTGCCCTTGTATGTAAGGTTGAACATAGAGAGTATCTTGCTATTGGTTGCTTGAGTTATAATATTTTGAATCTGGGAGTCTTCGTATCTTTTCAATTTACCTGAAAGAATGATATCAGAATTTTCCATGAAAACGTCAAGTAGTGGTGGGCATTCAGAGCTTTCATTGGTTTCATTCATAACTTCCATCAGCGCAAAATGCTGTTCAAGAATTTTAAGCTGCGAGATAAGCTCTTCTCTGCTTGTTCCTGATGATGCAAGTATTTCGTCTATTTTATTACCGGTGTCTGGTATTTTGCTCACACCAATCACACCAAAACATGCAATAAGTATCACTAATATCATTCCTATAAGCATGGGGGGTCTTTTAAGCAGGGGTTTTCCTTTTATTTTTGTTTTCTTTCTTTCAGCTTCTCTGAGTTTTTTCTTCATTTTTTTCAGAAATGTCTTTATTCCGTTACTGTATACGATGTTTCTTGTAATCAGAAAAACAGCGATTGCTGTGATTGAGCTTGTGATTATTCCAGCAATAAGAATGTTAATTTGCATGATTTCCAGAATAGTTTCGACAATTTCAATGTTGCTCAGAGTCACATACGGAGAGATTCCAATTCCGCACATAAGAGAAAAGAATCCTGTACCAAGCCTTGTAACAATCTTTACACCTCTGGGATAGTACTCTGGTAGTGCAAGCGTGGATATCCATCCGAAAAAAAGAATGAAAGAAATGTAGACAATAACTTGTACTGCTGGCAGAACAACTGAAAGCAGATCGTTGATAACGGATGTTATAAAAATGATACTATGAAATTGTGAGTTTTTGAACCGTGTCTGAGCAGTTGATAAAAGCGAGGAGACTTCTTCAGGTGTGATACCTATTTCATTGTAAAACCTTTCCTGCATATTCGGGATTCCGGGAAAATTAGTAAAAGAAATGAAAGACAATAAGGCTACGATACACATTCCGGCAATAAAGCTTGGAGTAATTACTTTTGTCCTTTTTCTTTTGCTCAGTTTTTTTATCGTTTTTCTTATTCCATGGAAATTTGGCAGGTTTTCTGAAAGAATGTACAGTCCAAGAAATAGAATCAGGGATGAGATAATACCGTATAAAATGATTTCCATCTGAAGGATTTCGAATATCCTGCCAAGGTTAATCCTTGGAAGGATTGAAGAGAGAAAAAACCCGGAGAATAAAGCCAGCATTCCGAGGGGAAATTTTATCACGAGTTTTACATATTTGGGTGTATAGCTTCTATATCCTGAAACAGCAATTCTGCCGAGGAAAAGTGCAAAGAATGTAAAAAACAGCAGTTGTATAAAGAATGTGATGGATGGCAGGTTTTGGAGAAAATCTATCATAAAGGAAATAGTTTTTGAGAGCGGCATATTATTTCATTAGTTATTTTTCGTATTAAAATGGAATGGAAAACATTTATAAGCCTTTTCTATCACTTATATTTATCCGGTGAGTAGATGGCAAGAATGCATGCAAGAAAGAAGGGGAAATCCGGTTCGAAAAGACCTTTAGAAAGAATAGCCCCTTGGGTTAGGTACAAGCCCAGAGAGATAGAAGAAATAGTTGTTAAACTCGCAAAGCAGGGAAAACAGTCAGCTGAGATAGGTCTGATTCTTAGAGATCAGTACGGCATTCCATCTGTTAAGATGTTTACGAAAAAGAGTATAACACAAATAATGAAGGAGCATGGTGTTTTTAACACACCATATCCCGAAGATATTTTCAATTTGATGAGAAGGGCGGTAAATCTTGCAGCTCACCTTGAAAAGTACAGAAAGGATTACGCATCCAAAAGAGGGTTGGAGCTTATTGAGTCCAAAATCAGAAGGCTTGCAAAGTATTACAAAAGAAAGGGTGTTTTGCCCAAAGACTGGAAATATGACCTTGAAAAAGCAAAACTTGTTGCAAAATAATTTTTATTCTCGGAGTTTTTTGAGGAGTTTATTTGCGGATTTTATAATACAGGTTTTGCTTTTTCTTTCATCTGCAAGCCTTTCCAAACCCAAACCTATTACAAGCAAAGGTATTATAAATGCATAAGGTGATGAGTCTTCTAAAAGAATGTAAACAGAAATAAAACCTGTGAGCGCAAACCATATCCAGAACAGTTTATCGAGGCTCACCAGATTCACCCCTCAAAACCTTCAGAACAGATTCATCAATTTTTCTCTCTCTTTTCAATTCCTCGATTTTTTTCCTAAGTTCGTTTATTTCATTTTCTTGTTTCTTTATTTTTTTGTTAATAATGTCTATTGCTTTTTCCAGAAATTGCTCTAATTCCATACCTCCCATGATTTAAGATTAATAAAAAGTTTTTTATTCATTCAGCTTGAATTTGTGATATAATTTATCAGGATTTCCTATTATCGATATCTTTCCCTCTCTTGCGAGCCATCCCAAGCCTATGCCGACCTCCTTCACACTCAGGCCCGTACTTTTTTGAATCTGGGTAAAGGTTTTTTCACCTTCACTTAAGGCTTTCCATACCTTTCCTGCAAGGGATCCAAAAACACTGACAACGTCCATTCTTCACCTCCTTTAATATCCATAAGACAGAAACTCCTTGGCAAGATTTCTATAGGCATATGCACCAATGCTGTTTTTTGCATACTTTATTATGGGTTTGTGATGATTTGGTGCGCATGCAAGATCGATGTTTATGGGAATTACAGAGGAAAACACCTTGGATCCGAATCTTTCTCTTATCATTTTTTCTATGGTTCCTGAAAGCTTATTCCTTTTATCAAACATAGTAAGCACATATCTAATAATACTAAGTTTGGGGTTTATTTCCCTTTTTATGGCATTAACCGTTTCCATGAGCTTTTCCATCCCTTCCACTGCGAGATAGTGAACTTGAACAGGAACTATAACACCATGAGATGCTGTAAGTGCGTTTATGGTCAGAGGATCGAGGGATGGAGGTGTATCTATGATGATGTAATCATATCCCTTCTCGTTTTTCAGTTTCTTTTTCAATTTAAACTGCATTCCAACATCGTTAAGAAGCTCTGCCCTTACCGCGTTCAATCTTTTGTCTCCGGGAACGATAAACAGATTTTTCACATCTGTTTTATATATAATCTCCTTGAGCTTTGTGTCTTCCTGAAGAAGAAGATCGCACACAGTTTTTTTCGGTTTGGTTTGAAGAAGGTAGTGAGTTGCATTGCTTTGAGGGTCTATATCTATCAGCAGGGTTTTTTTACCGAGGTCCGCGAGACACGAAGAAAGATTTACAGCAACATCGGTTTTTCCCACACCACCTTTCTGGTTTGCAACAGTAAATATTCTTGCCATATCATTTAATAATAATTCTGTTTCCTGCTTATAAAACTATGGGGATTTATGTTTTATGCAGGCTTCCACAAATCCAAGAAAGAGTGGGTTTGGATTCATGAATCTGGATGTGAACTCTGGATGTGCCTGTGTTGCAACAAAGAACGGATGGCCTGGAAGTTCCAAAAATTCCATAAGTCTTCTATCAGGCGAAACCCCAGAAAACACAAGACCTCTGCTCTCCAGCATTTCTATGTACTCTGGATTTACCTCATATCTGTGCCTGTGACGTTCTTTTACAAGTTCTTTTCCATAAAGCCTGTAAACAAGTGTTCCCTCTTTTAATTTCGCTGGATATGCACCCAGCCTCATCGTTGCACCATACCCTTTTTTCCTGAGTATTTCTTTCTGCTCCGGCAGTATGTCTATAACCGGATATTTTGTGTTTTTATCTATTTCGGTGGTGTGCGCATCTTTCATTCCGCATACATTTCTTGCAAATTCCACAACAGCGAGTTGCATACCATAGCACAGTCCAAGGTAAGGTATTTTATTCTCTCTGCAATATTTAATGGCTACAATCTTTCCTTCCACACCAGAACTACCAAAACCTCCAGGCACTATTATTCCATGGTATTGTTTAAGCACATTGATATTTTCTGGATTTTTTTCAAACATTTTAGAATCTATCCATTCTATTTTTGGTTTTACACCGAGTTTCCATGAAGCGTGTTTTACAGCCTCTATTACGGAGATATAGGAATCTTCCAATGCAAAATCCCCTATATCAAAATACTTGCCCACTATGCCTATTTTTATTTCATCCTTCAGATTTTTTATTTTCTGTATCAATTCCTCCCATTCTTTCATATCATAAGTTTCTTTCTGAATGTCGAATTTTTCAAGAATCTTATCAACAAACTTCTGCTTTTGAAATATCAGGGGTACTTCGTATATCACATCAACATCCGGGTTTGATATAACCCTTTCTGGTGTGATATTGCAGAATATTGATAGCTTTTCCCTTCTCACATCATCTATATTTTTTTCTGCACGGGCAACTATAAAATCAGGTTGAATACCAAGCTCATTGAGTTTTCTTACAGAGTGCTGTGCTGGTTTTGTTTTCATTTCTCCAAGATTGGCTGGTATGGGCAAATAAACAACATGAATGAAAACTATAGGGTCTCCTTTCAGATGCATTCTCCTCACAGCCTCGAGGAAAAGTACATTTTGATAGTCTCCGACGGTTCCGCCAATCTCAATGAGAACAAAATCAGAATCTGTTTTTTCAGCGACCTCCTTTATTCTTCTTTCCACTTCTTCCGGGATGTGTGGTATTACTTCAACACACTTTCCATCAAACTCAAGGTTTCTCTCCATTTCTATAACTCTGAGATACACCTGTCCGGTGGTTATATTGTTCATTTTTGATATCGCTTTTCCGAGAAACCTTTCATATATGCCGAGGTCCTGATCGGTCTCCCCACCATCTTCTGTAACAAACACTTCTCCGTGTTCTGTTGGTCTCATTGTTCCGGCGTCAACATTTATATACGGGTCTATTTTGATTATAGTCACATTGAAACCTTTAGATTGGAGGAGAACCCCTATAGAAGCTGTTACTGTTCCCTTTCCGAGACCAGAAATGACTCCTCCTGTAACAACTATGTACCTTCTCTTTTTTGTAGAACGGCTGTTTTCTTGCATTTTCTTATATACAAAAGAAGAAATAAAAAGTTTAAATCTCGAGAATTTCTACCTGGTTCTTTTTTCCCTTCTTTTTCATTTTCTGAAATATCTCGAAATTTTTCTTTGTGTCTATTATAAAATTGCCTGAAAGGATGTTTCTCCCTATGATAACGGGAAATGTCATGTGCGATCTGTCCTGAACGTTAACCTCAGTTTCAAATTCCCTTCCCTTTATCACAATTTTCGCTCTCACAACAGGCCTTCTTATTTCCATTTTTAGTGAGGGGTTTTTTATCGTGGTTGTTCTTACTATGGGTCCAAGTCTGGCCTTAGCAGCCAGTTTCATGTCCACTGAAGTTGAGCTCGCACCGCTATCACACAAAGCAATCGTTTCTATTTCCTTTTCACCTATTACCTTGATTTTCTCAACAATGCCAACGATATCTTTTTTCATAATTTTTATATTGGTCTCTCTCAGTTATTAATATGTCTCCTGCCTTTGTCAAACATCCTCTTATTAAAGAAAATGTAATAGAATATCGTGAATATCAGAATAACATACTCAATACAGCACTTGAGAAAAACACATTATGCGTTCTGCCTACAGGATTGGGAAAAACACCTATAGCTGTCATGCTTACTGCTCACAGGCTTTACACATTCCCTGAATCCAAAGCTTTGATTCTTGCACCCACAAGACCTTTAGCTGCACAGCACTATAGAACATTTATCAAATTTCTGAACCTTCCCGAAGAGAAGTTTCAGATAATAACCGGCACAACAAAACCAGAAAAACGGGAAATGCTTTACAAAGAAAAGACTGTTTTTTTCGCCACACCACAGACCATAAAAAACGATATCCAGGATGGAAGACTCTCTCTCAAAAACTTTTCACTTTTGGTAATAGACGAAACACACCATGCTATTGGCGGTTATGCGTATCCTTATATAGTAGAAAGGTATCTGCAAGAGGCTGAAAATCAGAGAATTCTGGGTTTAACAGCATCTCCTGGAGGAGATGTAGAAAAAATAGCGGAGATATGTAAAAATGCTGGTGTGGAGAGTATAGAGATAAGGACAGAGCATGATGAAGATGTCATACCGTATGTAATGGAGAAAAAGATAGAATGGATATACGTTGAACTTCCTGAAAGCTTTAGAAAGGTAAGGAACATGATTCAATGTGCCCTAGATGAGAAAATAGCAGTGTTAAGGAGGTTAGGCATTACTCTGAGAAAAAACCCCAGCAGAAAGGATCTGCTTACCCTGCAATCACGGCTGAGAAGGGAATCTGAGAAAAGGGCAAATATAGCGCTTATCTGTGTTGCAGAGGCTTTAAAACTGGAACATGCAATCACATTACTGGAAACTCAGGGTGTTAACATTCTGGAAAGTTACTGGAAAAAACTGAGGTCTAGCCATTCGAAGATTGACAAGAGATTGGTCAGCAACAGAATGGTATCAAATGCGATGTGGCTTACGCAAAGTATGGTTGAAACCGGTGCAAAGCATCCGAAAATAAGCAAACTATGTTCTGTGATTTATAATGAACTTAAAGAGAAACCGGATTCCAAGATAATAATTTTTGCTAACTACAGAAATACTGTGAAGGAGATTGTAAAAGCGCTGTCTGGTGTATCAAATGCCAGACCTGTAGAGTTTGTGGGACAGAAAGAGGGAATGACTCAGAAAGAACAGATAAAGAGAATAAAAGAATTTTCTGAAGGAAAATACAACATCCTTGTTGCAACATCTGTTGCAGAGGAAGGAATGGATATAGAAAAGGCTGATACAGCAATTTTTTACGAACCTGTGCCCTCAGGTATACGGTTTATACAGAGAAGAGGCAGGGTTGGAAGACATTCTCTTGGAAAAATAATAGTTTTAATAACCAAAAAAACCAGAGATGAAGTGTATTATTGGTCGGCTGTAGCGAAGGAGAGAGAAATGAAAAAAACACTTTATGGAATGAAGTATACACTTTCTGAAAATTTTTGGAAATGAAAATCAATTAATTCATTATATATATTCATGTATAGAAATATTTATAAAAGGAAAGCATTAATATATATTAGTTTTGTCTGATAGTCACTAAATAGGGGTAACAAATGGGGTTTTAGCATGGAAGATGAAATAAAATGTCCTGAATGTGGATCAAAACACATAAGATATGATCATGTAAGAGGAGAATCTGTATGTGAGGTATGCGGTTCTGTTGTTAAGGAATCAATAATCGATCTCACTCAAGAATGGAGAGCATTTGATGAAGAGCAGAGATCAAGAAGGGTGAGAACCGGGGCGGCCCTGACACCAACGAAGCATGATGAGGGGATAACAACTGAGATAGGCAAGGGTCGTGGAGAACTTTTCAAGGTTTCCTCAAAAAAGCGTGCTCAATATTACAGAATTACCAAATGGCACAAGAGATTGATAAAATCCAAGGATAGAAATCTCTCCTTTGCTTTCTCAGAACTGCAAAGACTTATTTCTTATCTGAATCTCTCCAGGGCAATCCATGAAAAGGTTGCAAAGCTTTATCAGCACGCTGTTAACAAGGGTCTTGTTAGAGGAAGGTCAACAGAATCCATAATTGCTGCCCTGCTCTACACAACCTGCAGAGAGGAGGGTGCTCCAAGAACTCTGGATGAGATATCCAAGGCTTCTGGAATAAACAAGAGGGAAATAGGCAAAACATACAGATATATATCCAGAAAGCTGGGTATAAGAATACTTCCAGCAAAGGCACAGGATTACATACCGAGATTTGGTTCTCTTTTAGGCTTGTCAGAAAGGGTTCAGGTTCGTGCGGTTGAACTTCTGGAAGCAGCGGGAAATTCTGATGTTACATCAGGAAAAGGCCCGATAGGTGTGGCAGCTGCTGCTCTTTACATAGCTGCTGTTCTGGATGGTGAGAAAAAAACACAGAGAGAGGTTGCGGATGCAATTGGTGTTACTGAGGTGACCATAAGAAACAGATACAAGGAAATGGTGGAAAGTTTGGGTATAAAGGATGAGATAGAGGAAAAGATTAAAGAAGAAAGTAACGAGGAAGATAATAAGGATAAGAAAGACACAGACAAAAAGGAATGAAAAATCAGATTGCCCGTCATAATCATCACCCTTCAAGGTTCTTTTTAAATTCTTTCATCATCTATTGAAGGTGATAGAAGATTATATAAAAAATTTATCATGATCGTTCAATATTCATAATCTCGCTTACTCAGCAACCATTTCCAAAGAGGTACGAAAGTAATCTTGTTTGGATTAGTTTCTTTTATTCTGGAAAATTAACCTATATATATTAATTGAGGATAAAAATAATATTATATGATAGAAGAGGAGTACGAAATAATTCCAACTTCTCCGTTAAGAAGGCTTGAGAAGAGGATAAGCAAACTTGAGGAATCCAGTCAATCTTCCCAGATAAATAAACTTATAGAGCAGATTATTGAACTTATTAAATCCAATCAGAGGGTAATAGATGATGTGGTTAAATCAGACAGTGAGCTTAGAAATGAGATCTCAAAGCTCCCGGGAAAAATAGATGCGCTTGTTTCAATGATGAAAGAGTTCATAGAGATGTTGAAGGCTTCCGCGGCAGAGGAAACCACAACAGAGACATCCAAAGAGATTGTTGAACCCATGATTAAAAAAATTGATGAGCTTATAGAACAGAACAGACAGAATCTGGAGGCAAGTAAAGCGATACTTACAAATTTAAGTGCAATAGATAATAGATTGAAAAGAATATATATGCAGTATTCATCCACGGTGAGGTAAATAATATAAACCTGAGATTATTAAAAAATAAAGGAGGAAGAAAATGAAAAAGGGAATAACGCCCATCATTTCGGTAATAGTTCTTTTGCTTATAACAATTGCTCTTGCAGGAGCTGCATGGACATTTTTAAATCAGTATCTTTCAGGTACCACTGGCAAGAATCTTCAGATGATAGATTCTTACTGTCAAGGTGGCACAACAGCAAAGATTGTGCTCAAGAATGTAGGGACCGAAGCGATAAACATAGGGAACTGTAATGTAGGAATGTCCGGAACAGAGACATCATGTGGAGACGTTATAGTTGTAAGAACAGATGGAGGAGGGCTTAATGGTTCTGTCTTAACCCCAAACACAGGTGGAAATACCATCCCTTCTCAGGGGCTTGCAACGTTCACTGATAATAACTGTACGGTGACCGGAACACCAAAAACATGCATTTACAGATTTGTTGTAGGAACTCTTGGTGCAGTACAAGCAATAGTAACGTGCTCTGGCTGAGTAAACAGCTTTTGAAAGTATGAAGAAAGCCCAAACCCAAACAATATCCGTAGTTTTAATGACAGGGATAATTATTAGCCTTGCTGGTGCGGCATATCTTTGGGGAAAACCACTAATAGAAAAGAGAATGACTATATCAGACTTTACAAATGCGCTGGATTTTGTTCTCGATCTGGATAAAAAAATAGTGGATGTTGTGAATTCAGGTTCTGGTTCCTTTGAGATAGATATACCTAAAGGCACTTTGAGAGTTGTTCCGTATGGTGCGAACGACCCAGATAATAATTCAATAATATATGAAATTCTGGTTAGCCAGCCAATTGCATATAATGCAAGTACAATACTCATTAAGACCGAAAGTGATGATCCTGTAGGCATGTATGGAGAGGCTGAACCGAGAATTATAACCCTCAGTACACTCTCTACTGGAGGAAATCTGTATCAATTGAGATTTAAAATACACTATCGAGAGCTCATCACAAAAACAAAGGGTTACAGGATAGCTTTAGATTCGGTAAGCAAGAGTGGAAACAAAAGGATTACAGTTACGTTCGACAAAAAAGAGATACAGCCTCTTCAGGCAAGCAATAATGGAGATTTAATACTCAATTATGTAAAAATTACCGTAATTTAAAAATTTATCACCAAACACACAAATCTAATTTATGAGAAAACTAAAAGCCGCTTCATTTATATTTGAACAGGTTATGCTTTTTTTAATGGGTGTTGTGATATTTACTGCGTGTTTTTTCGTTTTTCAGAGTTACCAATCGTATTTTGAAGAAATAAGTGTAAGAAACCAGCTTAACGAAATAAAGGATGCTGTGATCTCTTATATAATCAAGCTTGCTGAAGGCGGGAAGGATACCATCTCATACATAAAAATAAAATTCTGCAGACCGCCGGGCAGTAACTGTTTTCCTTATAAAGTGGGAAATGAAGATTATCTCATATCACTTTCCGATGATGGTGTAAATGTTACTGCTATTTCATCTGGTATCACTGTACATTCTGATGTATATTTACTCAATATTTCTCTCGATGGTACTGTTTACAGTTCAGCAGGAGATTTTGTGATTTATAAGAGTGGAAACAAAATTATAATAAAATAGGAAGGGAAAATATGAGCGGATATCTATCTGCAAGAAAAATACTAAAAGTCCTGAGAAGGGGTTGTATAGCACTTGAGAAAAAAAGAATAGAAAAGGGGGAAATGCAAGCTCCATTTCCTTACATGGTTTTTCCAGCCACGGTCACCACAACCGAGACCCAGCACCTTAAAAAGGAACCCGAAGGAATAGAACTTACCCATGTAACCACATCAGGCTTATTCAATCTTTCCATTACACAGGAAATGGAAAAAAAGGATATTCAGAGTATTGATATTACCTATAATCTTATACCTCGCTCTCCAAAAAAGGGTGAGAAGGTTTTTGCCTATGCACACATCCACTGGGATAAAAATCGTGGAGAACTCATTTATGATGTAGTTGAACCTCCTTTATCTCAACATGACAAGGAGCTGATAGAAAAACTCAAAAGAGAGCTTGAAGAGAGACTGGATGTTAATTTTTATAAAATAGGTGTGATAAAGGCTAAAGACCTTCTCAGGGAAGAAGTGTTAAACATCCTTTCGGAGGAAGGTGGTTTGAGTGATGAGCAAAAAGAGGTACTTCTCTACTATATAGAGAGGGATATAATCGGTTTGGGAAAAATAGAACCATTAATGAACGATCCAAATATAGAGGATATATCGTGTGATGGAGTCAACATTCCTATCTATGTTTATCACAGGGATACCAGAATAGGTTCTGTAAAGACTAATGTCATATTTGAAGATGAAGAAGAGCTCAACACATTTGTAATAAAACTTGCACAGAAATGCAGAAAAACGATAAATATAGCGGAACCTTTGCTTGATGCAGCGCTTCCAGATGGTTCAAGGGTTCAGGCAACCTTGGGCACGGATATAGCGAGAAAGGGCTCTAACTTTACCATAAGGAAATTCACGGAAGAGCCTTTAACTCCCATCCACATGTTAAAATACGGGACACTGGATTCCACTCAGCTTGCGTACCTGTGGCTTGCTGTGGAAAACGGGCAATCTATACTGATCTCTGGTGGAACTGCTACTGGAAAGACATCCTTACTAAATGCTCTTTCACTTTTCATCAAACCCAGTCTTAAGGTTGTAAGTATAGAGGATACACCCGAACTCAGGCTTCCTCACCCTCACTGGATACCGGAGGTTGCAAGAACACCACTTTCAGAAAAGGAAAGGCACGGGGAGGTTACGCTTTTTGATTTGCTCAAGTCTTCATTAAGACAGAGACCTGATTACATAGTTATGGGAGAGGTTAGAGGAAAGGAGGCTTTTGTTCTCTTTCAGCAAATGGCTACCGGACACCCAAGTCTTGCAACAATACATGCTGCTTCTATTTCACAGCTTATTGACAGGTTGACGACTCCACCGATATCCCTTCCACCAACATTACTTGAAAATATAAATATAATTGTATTTTTGGTCATGTCAAGAATAGGAGAGAAGTATGTAAGAAGGGCCAACACCATAATAGAGATTGTTGGTATTGAAAAAGACAGACCAGTAACAAAGGATGTGTTCAAATGGGATGCAAGGAGAGACAGGTTTGCTATTGTAGGCAAGTCAACTGTTCTAAGGAATATAGCATTAAAGCTTGGAATGGATGAAAAAAAGATAAAACAGGAATTGATAAGGAGAAAACTTGTATTAGAATGGATGCTGATCGAAGGTATCACGGATTATGTTGAGTTCGCAAAAATTGTGAGTAGATACTATTCTAACCCTCAAAGCATTCTTAATCTCATCAAGAATAAATATCCTTTTTTAGCTTTATAGGTGCTTGAAGATGAAAAAAATTGCATTGATGCTGTTTGGGGATATAGTAAAACGGTACGTGCCTTATTTCGATACACTCAAAACCAATCTGAAAAAAGCTGGAATAAAGACGCCTGTGCATGAATATTTGTGTAATATACTGTTCTATTCGCTTATAACTCTGATTGTATCCATGATTGCAGGGTCTTTTTTTGTTACGCTTCTCATAGGCAATGTGATACCGATTGCAACAGCTGCAGATATGATATTCGCATATACCTTTTCAATACTACTGTCCATCATTCTTTCAGGAATGATATTTTTATTAGGTTATTATTATCCTTCACTGCTCGCTAAAAACATGAAAAATAAAATAGACAGATCTCTTCCCTTTGCTGTTTTTTACATGGCAACATCAGCTTCCTCAGGCATAAATCCTGTGGAGATTTTTAAGGCTTTGGCAAAAAAAGGTGGAATAATAGGCAAAGAAGCGGAAAGGATATATAACGATGTTACATCTCTTGGTATGGATCTTCCCACAGCTATAGAAAGAGCAGCAAACAGAACACCTTCAGAAATGTTTTCTGATCTCTTGTGGGGAATGTCCTCGGTTATAACCACAGGAGGGGATATTGAAAAATACCTGTCTGGTAAAACACGAGTGTTTATGAACCATTACAGAAGATCGCTTAACGAGTATGCAAAAACAATCTCTCTATATACAGAGATATACATTACTCTTGTGATAATAGGTTCGCTTTTTTCCATAGTTTTAACAGCCATGATGACCCCTTTAGCAGGAAATGTTTTAATGCTTCAAACCTTTCTTGTATTCTTTGTCATACCTTTGGTTTCAATAGGGTTTATCATTCTTGTGAGGGGTATATCTCCATCAGAGGTGTAGATCAATGATAAAAATTGCAAGAACAACAATCGCGCTTATCGGTATTGGAGTATTGCTGATAGGTACAGGTTTGGTGATAGGGGATAGCGGTGTTTTGGGAAATCTCGTGATTATGGCTGTAATAATAAATACGTTTCCGTACTTCCTTAACAGATACCTTCGTTATCTGTGGATAAAAAGCGCTGAAGAACACTTTCCAAATTTTATAAGAGATCTTGCAGACTCCGTTCGTTCGGGCATGGCACTTCCAGAGGCAATAAGTGTTGTCAGCAGATCGAACTACGGGAAGCTTACAGAAGAGATTGTAAAAATGAATAACAGGCTTTCCTGGGGAACACCCTTTCTCCGTGCTTTGGAAATAATGGAAAACCGTCTAAGGGATTCCAAAATAATATCCGAGGCACTGAAAATAATAAGGGAATCATATGAATCCGGGGGTAATATAGTTTCAACTCTGGATTCTATCTCTAATGACATTCTCATGCTTAGAGAGGCAGAAGCTGAAAGGCTTTCTATGGTCAAACAGCAAATAATGATAATGTACGGAATATTTGTTATCTTTCTTGCAATCTCTATCATTATAATAAACATAATGGTTCCTATGATGTCATTCCAGCCTGCTCTGGGAGAAGAGAGTATGGGATTTATTTTTAAAAATCCCTGTGAGGGTGGGATTTTCTTTCCATGCTCACTCTTTGCAGCGATTAATGCAGTTTTGGGTGTTCCTGAGGGAGGCATAGCTCCATATTATATTGCACTGTTCTTTACCACCGTGATGATGGAAGGATTATTTATAGGTTTGATAGCAGGTCAGATAGGTGAGAATTCGATAACAGCGGGATTCAAACATTCATTAATAATGATGTTTGCAGCATTTGGAGTTTTCCTGTTTTTAATAAAATTGGGTATGATGGCAGTTTAAGTTTTTAAATGAAAAAGTATAAAATCTCAAGGTAAAAGCAATCATCTGGGGTTGTTATGGGTCTGTGTATTATAGGTCAGGAAAAAAGTGAAAGCAATATAAAACTCTTGGAAGAGGCTAAAAAGGTTTTTGGTTCTGTGTTTTTTGTGCCGATAAACAGCATAAGGATAGGTCTGACTGATAAATTTTCTATATTTTACAGAACCACAGATCTTTTCAAATTCAAGGCTGTGCTTCCAAGAATATCAAGAAGCTATCATTCTTATGCTTATCAGCTTCTCTCGCTTTTTCCTCCAGATACATTCATGCCCATAAAACCCATAAGCTTTCTTTTATCTCAAGAGAGATTCTTTCTTTTAACAGTGTTGAGAAAAAGGGGTATACCTACCTTGAACCTTCATCTTTCCAGATCCACAAAAGCTGTAGAGAAGGTAATAGAGAATAAGGAGATATATCCTGTTATAATAAGAACACCTGAAAAGAAAACCGGTATTGTTGTTAAAAATAAGACAGAAGCAAAGACCGTGATAGATGCGCTAACGCATCTGAAAAAGAATATTTTAATCGAAGAGGTTGTAAAAAACATGATATCTGTATATGTAGCTGATCCGTATGTTCTTGCTTCTGTTAAGAAAAAAGCCAAGGATATAGATATTGTTTTTGGAGAGGGTGAAATGAAAAATCAGAAAATAAATATAGAAACAGAACAGCTTGCATTGGATGCTGCAAGGGCTGTGGAGGCACAGATAGCAAGGATTGATATCTTTCCCGGAGAAACACCAAAGATTGTAAATATAGATCTCAATCCAGATCTCATAAAACCAAGTAAGGTCACAGGAATAAATCTTACTCAGAAAATCATAGAGGCTGTGGCAGAAAACTACAGGGAGCATCAGAAAAAACCACTGTTAATGAAATTCTTAGAGGATGCAAGATCGGTTGTGAAGGATGTGCTTAAAGGTAAACAGCTTCTTTAACTCCTATCAAAGTTTCTATAGGAAAATCCATATCAAGAGAATTCATGAATTTCATTTCCTTGAATCTTTCAAACATTTTATCGATTTGCGGATTGCTCAGTTTTCTGTAAAATTCTCTGAACATCATGCCCAATTCTATGTGTTTATTTATCTTTTCTGCACATTTTTCTTCATATTCTTTGAGAGCACCTTCAGAAAAATCTCCCTTTTCAAAGGCCTTGCTTGCGACTGAGGCTGCAATCTTCGCTGCGGTAAGACTGTATATCACACCCCCACCAGACCAAGGTTTAACCTGAGATGCGGCATCCCCTATCAAAAGGGTTCTTGTAAAATGTATCCTGTGGGTTCCCATGGGAATCGGTCCAGAGATTTTGGAGTAATTATCAAGATTGAAAAACCTTTCAAGAGTTCGAAAGCTCGGTTTTTTGGAAAGCATGCCGTATTCCGTTTTCGAGCCCCGTGGTATTTTCCATACAAACCCATCTGCACACAGTTTTTTATCAAACCATATCTCCACATATTTGGAATCATCTGGTTTATCTTCCAGAGCAATGATGCCCGTCAGCATTTCTTTTGGTTTGACACCGAAATGTCTTCTTACTAGAGAATGAGGACCATCACAGCCGAATATAATTTCAGAAAATAAAGTATTATTTTGAGTTTTTACCACGGCTCTGTTTTTGTTTACAAATATAGACTTGGCTCTTGTATCAAGAAAGATTTCGGATTGCAGGTCTTCTGATAAGAATCTATCAAATTTTTCTCTGTTAACGACATACGCTGCTGTGTTCTTTTTTTCAAGCCTGATTGTTATTCCAGAAGGGGAATGAAGTATTGCTCCCTTTACCTTATGATCGATCCATTCTCTGTTTAATTTTACAAATCTTTTGAGGTTTGTGGAGATAAGACCTGAACACTGCATGGGTTTTCCTATTTCTGAGTGCTCCTCCAGCACTGCAACTTTGAAACCCATCTTCTCGCATAACTTTGCGGAGTACAATCCTGCTGGACCTGCACCTACAATAATTATGTCCCATTTCATGGAATAATTTTTGCTTGAAAGAAAATTTAAAACCTTATTTGCTCATACTTTCCACTATTCTTCCGTAAGCAGGTCTGGTTACAAGAACGCCTACAAGAACGCCTACAATAGTGGTTATTGCAAAACCCCGGAGAAAACCTATTCCACCGAGCAGTGGTGTCATTGCGGCTATGGTTGTGGCAGCTGCACCGAAGATTATGAAGAATGCTCTTTTTATGCTCTCTTTAATTGAATATATTTTTCTTTCCCTTCCTTTCATAAGAGTTTCATCTGCTATTATAATCATATGATCCATTCCTGTACCTATTGCCGCAAGGATACCGCCTATTGCTGGTAAATCTATTGTCCATCCTCCCATAAGGCCTAAAAGAGGAATGAGCAATGCTCCTATCCATGCATACACATCTACTTCATACTTCTTCCACCATGCGGTTGAGATTATTATGAAATTTATGATCAGGATTATGGTCCAGATAAAATAATCATTAAGCGCAGCTATGCCCAAAATTATAATTATTTCTGAAAGACCCACAAGAACCATGGGTATCGCGATTTTTAATTTTCTGTATCTTAAAAACACCAGCAAAATCACTGCGCATCCAGCAAGCAAAGCCGCATGCAACGTTGAAATGAAGAAATCCTTGCCAAGTACCGGAGAGATTATGCTTATGGATGCAATTTCAAGCCCTGTTGGTAAAGCACCTGATCGAAGTATAGCTTGAAGCCTCAGTTTTTCCTCCACTGCTTCTTCCATAGTTTGTCTCCATCCTGTTATTTGAGGTGTATCAACAACCTTTCCGCTGAGATCAGATGATATTCTCAGATCAGAAACAAGTTTTCCATCGAGATACAGGAAAATTTTAGATGTGAGGTACCTTTCACCTGTTTGGAGGTCTATATAGCTCGGCACACCGCTTGTTACATCTGCAAATCTCTTTGCTCCATCGTGCGATATAAGAACTGCAAAATAGAATCTGTAACCATTTGATGCTGGTACTACAGCAGACCTTTGCGGATCTGTGTATACAAGCTCTATATCATCACCTTCATAAACCTTTGCCAAGAAAAGAGCTTCGTTTGCGGTTGAATTGATGTACTCAAATTCTATGTTCTGGAGGACAAATTTTTCTCTTGGATCAATAACTGAATTGTTCACCACCACGCTTCCGTTGGCAAGCGTTGTAACATCATAGAAATTTGAACCGAGCTGGATGCTTCCCTTTCCGTTGGTAATGCTCACGGGCTTGGAAACCTTTGCTTCGAACTTTCCTTCTGTTGATAGGAGTTCTTCTATTACATTACCCTTAACCCCAGCCATTTCTATCTGCACATAATAATTCCCATCTATTCCTCTTACAGGATAAAAATGCATTTCCTTCAGACCATAAAGATTTGCACGTGTTTGCAGGGTTGATATTATCTGATCTATCATATCTTTTGTTGCGTTTTCCTTTGGTTTAAGCAAAATCCTTGTTCCTCCTTTCAGGTCAAGACCAAAATCAATATTTGTTCTTTCTATATCAACAACATATATTCCTAAACTCTCATTTACATTTAATGTATATCTTTTTCCGTTCGCTATCAATGTGATGTTTCCTGATATATTTGAAATCATTTTATTCCAGGATTCCACATTCTTTACTTGTTTATCATTGAGTTGTGTTATTATCATTCCCTGTTCCAGAACACCCCTTGCTGGAGAATCCTTTGCAATATAGGCTATCTCAACACCGTTTCTGCCATAGGGATATGCTTTCATGCCTATTGCGAGAATCGAACCGAATACTATTGTTGCGAGTATGACAACACGCCAGTAGTTGAGCATATTATGACCTCCTTTTCACATAGAGTTTGATTATTGTTGCGTTTTGAAGCCAGGTATTGATCAGATCTATTACAAGACCGATGATAAGAACCGAAGCTATCTGGATTAGGATTCTCGAAGAAGAGAGTAAGATCACTGCGGTCAGTGCTGCAAGAGTTGTTCCTGTCATTGTTATACCGGTCTTAAATGCGGATTTTACTCTCTCATCTATTTCCATTTCCTCTTTTAGAACTCTTGTGGTAAGGAGTATATCTGTGTCTATGGAATAACCTATGAGCATTAGTATTGCCGCAAAGCTGGCCAGAGACATGGGTATGCTCAAAATCTGCATGAAAGCAAGGGTAACGATGATATCGGATATAGCTGCAAGCATGACAGCAAATGAGGGAACAAACGTGCGGAAGATGAAAAAAACTATCAATCCCATGAAAATAAATGCTATGCTTATGCTTATTTGTGCCTGGCGCCAGAAGGATTCTCCTAAAGATGGACCTATGGTTTCTATTGAAAAATCACTCACATCAATTCCTATGGTTTTAATCCTTTCTATGATCTGGGTTGCATTTTTATTGTGTTCTGTTTCTATCAGAATCGTATGGCCAGAAAGGCTTCGAAGTTCTCTTATTAAAACATTGCCTTCCTCACCGAGAACGGTTTCTATTCTTTTTATATCTGGAGGTGTTGGGGTGTTTATGGTTATTAACATTCCTCCCTTTAATTCTATTGATCTTTCAAACCAGTCACCTGTGGATATATAATGGTTTACAAGTATAAAGATCGAAAAAAGTAAGAGAGCTACAGGAATGGCCAACGAAATTACATATTTCCAGTTTTCTAATGAGATTTTCATGGAGGATCACTTTGTTTTAGAAGGATGAGAACTCCCACAGTTTTTTCTGTTTTTCCCTTTTGAAAAATTTCTTTATTCTTTCCTTGAAGTTTTTGGTGTAGGAGTATTCCAAAGATCTGTGTTTCACGTAGTCTCCTGTATAAGCCAGCGGTCCTGAAGGTATGTTTTCTTTATCGGACTTCGATGCTCCTTTTCTTGTAATTCTCAGGGATTTCATTCTTGTTGTGAATCTTTTTATAAGTTCAGAACTGTCTTTTACCGGTTTGTATCCGTATTTTGGATGATATCCTTTATGGGAGAGGAATATATAATAAACGAAAAATATCACAATTATTGCTATAAAGATTATGAGTGTCCATATTAACCATTCAGAGGTTCCTTTTACAGTTGTGCCTCCTTTGATTTTTTGAAAGGGTTTCAGAAGTTCCTTTGTTGCATTAAGTTTATCCCCTATCAGGGAAATCAGGGATTGTGCGGTAACATAGTCCTTGTTCGTAAGAGAAACGTTTGCTTTTTTCAGCAAATCCTCTATCTCTGTTATCAAACTCTTCGCCTTTGTGATATTTGTGTTGTTTTCAAACTCCTTTTCGGATTTTAAAGATTCAAGAAGTGATTTCAGTGACTCAAATTCTTCAAAATAATTTAAGAGTGTACTGTTTATCTCCTCTATTGTTTCATCCGTGGGTATAATCTTGAGGGTGAAGGCCTTTTCGTCACTTATATCCTCATTTCCTTTCTTGTATGCTTTGAATGTTCCTATATAATTACCAACCTCTATATCTGATTGTATTGACATGTTTATGGTGAATTCTGTTTCTTCTCCGATAGCAAGGGTTTTCTCTTCAGGTGTAACAGTAAAGCTTTCAATATATGGAACCACAACGGTTGCTTTTGCTGTGAGACTCAAATTTCCTGTATTCTTTACCTTTACTTTTGCCAAAACCCATTCACCTGGGTGTGCAATAAGCTCTGAGGGATAATCGGTTATTTCAATTGCATAAGGTGAAAATGATGAGGAGGGTTGGTTTGTGCTTGTCTGATCTGTGGTTTGTGTGGTTGATTGGTTTCCTGAATCAAGGACCGTGAAGGTGTAGTCAGCATAGTTATAGTAGAGCCTGCTGTCTGCATCCCTTCCTGTGACATTTATATAGAAATGTTTAGTTCCTGTGGATGTTGCTTCAACCTTTATACCTATGCATGCTGTTGAGTTGCTTTTTCCAGCACCAAGTGAGGTTATGTTCCAGCAGTGACCCCATGATATGAGAGAAATGGTCACACCAGAGTTTGAATCTGTCCAGTATTTTATCTCGATATTGCTTGCGGGTTTGTTTCCTGTATTGGATATTGTGATATTGACTATTTGATATGCGCTTGAACCACCCTGAAGATCAAGGTCGTAAAGGCCTATGGGATTTGAACCCAGTCTTGGGGCTGTTAGGTTGAAGGTTAAGCTTGATATTCCTGTGTAGTTGTTCTTTGTGATGTTCAGTTTGAGTGTATATATTCCTGGCTGGATGAAACCATTTGCCAGATTTGGGGCTGTTAGGTTAAACCAGTAATAACCTGAGGAGTTGCCTGTAGCGGAGAGTGTGTAGGTTCTTCCTGAGCTTGGAGAGGTTTCGGAAATCTCGAAGTTCAGTGATATGTTCAGATCTGTTGCTGGCTCACCGTTTGCGTAAGTCACCGAAATATTGAAAAATACCTGTTCATTGGGATCAACCTTTGCTGGATAGGAGGAGTTTATCCACGAAGCCCAGCCATAGGAGTTTATAACCGTGATATTGTAACCCACTATTGTTTCGTTATTGAGGATATTGTTGGAGGTTGTTGCCTCGCTCTCATTTGTTGAAATCTCGGCTGTGATTGTGTGAGAGCCGAATGTAACATAGCTTGTGTTTATCACATCATAGAAGATTACAGTGTATTTTGAACCGTTAGTGAGACTCTCTGCAGGTATTTCATATGTTCCGTTTATAACTCTATTTGTATATCCATCCCATTTCAGGACCAGAGTTACATTATTGCTTATATTGAAGTCTCCTGTGTTATTAACTGTAACTGTAATGGTTATCTTGCTTCCTTGAGTTGTGCGATTGTCATTCGGGGATACGCCTGTGGAGTTCCAGATTATGGACTCTATTGCAAGGTCTGGGTAAACACCGAATACTGCAAAGGCTGTTGCTGTATAATTCGCATCAGAGCAGTTGATCGTGATGTTATGGGTGGTGCCTGGTGTTAAACCTGTATGAATTAAGCTGTATGGGGTTGCGTTTGCAACAGAAGCATTGTAGGAATAGTTTCCATCTATATAGATTGAACAGTTCATTGTAGGGGCAACGGCATCCGTGGCTGTGAAGCTTATGTTAATGTAGCTCCTGCTTATGTTCGTGTTGTTTACCGGGGAGGTTATGGTTACGGATGGAGCTGTGGTTTCGATTATTGCAATCCAACTTCCGTTCCAGCCGAGATTTCCGAAGGTGTCATTCACATAAACAGAATATGTATAAATACCGTCCGTGAGGTTTGTTAGATTATACCAGCAGTACCTTTCGGTCTTGTTTATATTCATGGTATAGTTTGTTTGGTTGTTCCACTCAAGCAGGCATGAATCCGGATTGACCTCAGAGAATGTTATGTTTATTAAAATCCAGGTTTTGGCTGTATAGGAGTTGTTTGCAGGGGTTGGTGGGGAGGGGATTATGTTTGTGGGAGGGAAATCGTCTACATCTATTGTTATATTTCGTATCTCGGATTGATTTTCGTTGGCGCCATCGGAACACGTTATCCACCAGAGGTATGTTCCGTTAATGAGGGGTGTATTAGCCGTTATAGTTGTGGGTGTATCGTTCAAAACAGAGGAGTTGGTTCCATATGCATCACTATCTGTTCCATTCTTCAAGTAAAGTGTGCATGATAATAGAGATGCGAAATTGTCTGTTACATTGAATGTGAAAGAAGGCGTTCTTGTTGAATTTATTACCGTGTTATTTGCAGGGGACTGGAGATTGATTAAGGGATATTGTCTGTCTAAGGTTACAAACCATGTTCCGTTCCAGCCTGTGTTTCCTGAAGTATCATTTATGTATACTGAATAATAATGAATGCCTTCGCTCTGATTCGTGGCATTGAAGTAGCAGGCATAGTTTCCGAGCATGGTCATGGTGTAGTTTGCTTGGGTTCCGTTGTTGAGTTCGAGTATGCATGTATCTGGATTCACCTCAGTAAAGGTTATGTTTATTTCGAAGTAATCAGCATTGATAACCGAATTGTTTGCAGGGGTTGGTGGGGAGGGGATTATATTTGCAGGGGGAATTGTATCCAAAACCGTGATTGTGAGATTGGTAGAGTTTATCGAGTTATCCGTGAATTTTACGGTTAGTGTGAAATTGTATGTGCCTGTTCCTGAAGGAACGGAAACATTGAACAGAAAATATTCTTCTGTACCGTTCTGGATAAATCCTGAAGAGGTTGTATTTGTCCATGTTAGGTTTGGGGAGACCGTATAAAAGGATGTGTCTGCAGCAGAGGTTTGGTTGGATTCAGAGATAAAGGAAAAGCCTGAAGGGAGTGTTATGTTGACCTCTGTAATATTTAGTTGAGGATCCGTGTTATTAACCGTGAAATTGAGCTGCTCGGTTGTTCCGGATTCCAGTGTTGTATTTGTGATCTGTGAAGAGAAATTGGATGCATGAATTGAGACAAGGAAAGTTAAAATTGTCATTAAAATGCTAACAGTTATTATTCTTCCTCTCTTAGCCAATCCTTTCATCAGCTTCCCCACAACGATTAAAAAATTCTCACTTTTGTTTGAGTGTTATAATAAAAATGTTTCGTTAATATATAAACTTTAGACAAAGAATTATTCTGCCATTTTTCTGAACTTTTCTGTAAGTTTTCCGTATCTATCCCAGTAATCTCTTGTGTAGTTCAATACCTTTACATCACCTATTTTTCCCTTGTCTGAAAGTTCTTTTATACATGCTTCAAGATCTGTACACATCCTTCGAAACTCCATTATTGCAGCAGCCCTTTCTTCGCTTCCCGGCGGGGCCTTTTTTATTGTGTCAAGTATTCCTTCCAATTTTTTGAATCTGTCTTCTATTTTCTTTCTTAGGTCCTCTTCCTCCTTGGTTATGATATCCAGCATCTTTCTTCTTACAAAATCTCCCATGGCGTTTTTCATACCTCTGGAAACATTCCCGCCTCCACCAGAGGCAGGAGCCATTCTATGCAGTACAGCCCAGAAACCCCCAAGGAGAATTACAGCGATGAACCAGAATCTGCTTATGTTTAGAAAGATATGATACCAGCCTTGAAAGATTATAAAGAGAAAAATGGCTATGCTTACAAGGAGGGTGAATTTTGTATTGCCTGTTCTTTGCGATATACCGCTACCGAGAATGTGAACAAAAAGTATCAGAAAAACCATGGGGAAAAAAAGAAAAAAAACCATCTGCTGTGCTGGGTCCGGATAGGAGTTTATGAAACTCTGACATTCTGAAGCTGTACCCTGCTGGCAAAGAATATCTACAAGAAGATCAAGGAGTTCAACCATATTTATAGTTATATGTGAAGAAATAAATATTCTTGCGAGTATCGTGAATTAAGGTAATTCTTTAATTTTATCCGTTATGTATTTTGAAAGACCCGGAGATGCTTTCAAATCAACTCCTGCATAGTTCTTGAGAAAAGCCCCTATTGTGTTGTTGAACATCCAGGCAAGCCCCTCTTCTATTTTGTTTCCCACATCTCCTGCAATTGTAAGAGCCCATTCCGTTCTGTTCTGTCTAGACTGTGATTCCTGATACCTTCTTATCATGTCTTTCATAACTTGGTGATGTTCCTGAGCAAAATCGTTCAGGTATTGCATTATCTGCCTTTCCAGAAATGCTTCATAGCCCTTTTCTGCAAGATCTCTTACTTCTTTATTATTCACTGATTTGAGATATTCCAGTGCTTTTCCTGTAAGATATTCTATTACTTCTTCATTTTCCTCTTCTGGGAATATTGTATGTATCTTTTCGTGAACATAGGTAAGAATTCTCTTTCCCTCGTCTTTTTCAATTTCGCTATCAAGGAATATTTCATATTCTCTAAGAGACCCGTCTTCACCGCATTTAATATCTACATATCCATCGAGTTTCTTTCCTGTTTTCTCATCCCTGAGATTATGTTTGGTTTTGTAGGGTTTTTCCCCCTGAGATATTCTCCATAGGTCTGTATATATTTCATCCATTCCTTTTTCAAGAAGCAGTTTCTCTCTGCCTGAATTTATGCCGGATATCGGCATATCATCTGAATACAGGTCTTGAAGGTGAAGTTTGAATTTCATAATTGTCACTGATAAATAGTGACAATATCGTATTTAAATGCTTTTCTATACTGCAATATAGATTATAGAATGATGATAAAGAATTATTTAAATTTAATTTTATAGATTAGGATAGCAATTATGATTACGATCAGCAACAGTATTGCTGTAAGTGTTTCTTTTATTTCTTCTGTGAATAATCCTGCTATCGGAAAACTTGATTTATTGTTGGTCGTGCTACTGCTAATATTCTGTTCGATTGATTCTATGCATTTGCCGTTCGAGCAGCCGTTTTCGCATTCATATATTTTTTTCCACACACCGTTTTCGCATTTCCACAGGCTCTTGCCTACACATCGTGTAATGCCTGATTCGCATTCCTCTGTGAGGATGCTTTTGAGGCCGCATGCCTGCTTTTCCGGTGGTTTGTCTTCTGTTGTATTGCAATTGTTAACATCCACACACTTTCTTGTTTGAGAACCGTTAATACACTGGGACCAGGGGGAGCATTCCCATTCAGGAATGCATTCTTCTGGTTGACTTACAAAAAATCCTCCACCACCGGAGCTTCCACCACTTGCCGGATTTGATGGTTGTGAGCATTCACCGCAATCCTCCGGGCAGGAAGAGCAAGTTTCGCCTATTTCTGAGTTGCATATTCCATCCCCGCAGAACAATTCTTCCCCAAACAAACCGTAAGTGGAGAAATGCGTTACTTCAGCCCACACATAGTTTTTTTCTGTGTTTATTCCTTGATTTGGAAGCCTCTCCCAACTTCCTGTTGATTCATTGTAATAGTATAGTTCAAGCGAGTTTTCATTGATGCCTTCGATTTCTTCTTGACTGTAATACACCCTTAATATCGCGTAGTCAACAATTGAATTATCGATTGTGATTTCAAATGTTTTGAGTTGGGATTTGTTTTCTAAACGAAATGCTGAAATGGGGTCTCCTTTGTATATTGAGATGGTTACGGGCTGGTTTGTCACATCTCTATTGGTTTTTATACTTAAACTTAATTCTGGAGATATATCTTTGCTTATGTTTATCCATCCTTCCTCTGAGGTTGCGTTTATATTTAACGAGCTTGTTGGAGATAGCGAGAGGTTTATATTCTTGATATAGTCTCCCCTTTTGGCAGAACCAACACACACACCGTTTATTAAAAAGTTTACAGGATCTCCTGCAGTACCGCCAGTGATATGAATGGTATAGTAACCATCTTCTGTTATTACACAGGATACGCCTTCATTCCCTTCTTGAGGGGGTTGGCACTGACATCTCGGATATGAACACTCAAGATATTCACCATTTAGATATACATCGATTTTCGTACCGTTAGGTGCAGGTATTCCGGCGATTTCAACAGTGCCGTAAAATGTGTCTGGAAGAAGGGGCTGCGCGGATCCGGCTGCAATAGAGGTGAATAAAGTGAGAGAGGATAATATGAGGATTAGGATATGGTTTTGAAACTTTAAGGGGTTCATGGCACTCTACCTGGTTTTACCTATGGAAGATAAATTTAAAAAGCATTGCTCCGATCACGATGGTTATTACGACCAAAACCCAAAGAAGAGTTAAGTTTTGTTCCTCTTGATCCTGTATTTGAACGGTGATGTCTGCGGTTTCTATCTCGCCTGGAATGATTTTCACGGATGTGTTTGTTCTGATACCATTAACGAATATATAGGCGGATTTCCCTTCAAGATCCTTTGAAGGAATGCTAAGCACATATGCTCCTTCTTCTGTAAGATTATATCGAGCCACTTCCTTGTTATCAACATAAGCTGTAACAATCGTGCCCGGTGGAGCTGGTTTATTGTCTATATACACCTTACCCATGAGGGTAAATGGTAAAACAGGTGGTGCTTGGGGCAATAACGGCTGTGCAGAACCGATCACAGCTTCAAGGATAATAAGAAAAAACAGGGAAAAAGCAATTGTTCCGATTCTCATTGATATCACTTACAGCCTTGATGGCTTGGTTTATGCTGGTGGAGAGTAGCAGATATTGAGGTAATACAGCTCTTCGTTACTGTATGTTATCGGAATGTGCAGCCAGTATCCTCTGCCTGGATACATATCTTCTACCGGTAATCCATCTGCATATTGCAGCTCGTAATCCTGGCTTGCTGGATTATACCAGTATATCACCGATACCTTGTCGAGCAGATCAAAAGGTATGACCGAGGATATATCAGATGGTGAAAGACATGAGTAGCCTATCAGGTTCCATCCGCCCTTAAGCAGGACTGATGGTATAACCGAAGGTGTGTTCTCATTAACAGCATAGTTCACTCCTATTAACTGATCTGTTTTGGAATACACGAAGTATCCATATCCTGGCTCAAGACCCTCTTCAATTACCACCCAGTCTTGGGCTGATGCATCCCAGCCATAGATTGCTGTGATGTTATCATTCTCATACATTGCCTGCCATGACTCATCATCTATCGCTTTAGGCACGGATATCTGGTTCCATCCCTGTTTGAGATCGAGGATGAAATCATAGACCTCGATTGCACCAACCCGAATTTCATTGTTTTCATTGCCCGCCATGTCGGTGAGATTGATCATCACATAATATGTTCCGTGCGGAACGATATTGCCTTCCTCATCTGTTCCGTTCCAATCTTTGGTTTGGGGACGTGTTGCAGTACCTGAATCTATTTGCTTCACGAACTCACCGTTGCTGTCAACTATGTAAATCACATAATCAGCTCTTTCCGAAAATTCAAGGTCAATCTCTGCTCTATTGTACCACACCCACTCCCATCCTTCACCACTCATGGACGGAGCGATCTTGTCGGGTGTTATTGATGCTTGAGTGACTGTCGGTGGGGTGTTGTCTACTTCTATGCCTGGTTCTTTGTCTGTTCCTGTTAATCCAGCGTCATCAGTTGCTGTGGCTTTTAGTATTACTGCAGGTGCATTGCCAGGTCCTTGTCCTGTAGAGGTGGTATCCCAATCGAAAGTACCATCAGCGGGAGAGTAGTCTATGCCGATAGTGACCCAAGATTCTCCATCATCGGTATCACAATCATCATTTGTATTCAAATCTACACAGTACTCAAAAGTGACAGATTGGGTGTCAGCTGAGGTTTTGTAAGTAATTTGGAATGTTCCACTAACAGTTGAATCTGTGGTTGGAGATTGAATTGTGACTGTCGGGTTTACTGTGTCGATGGTTAAATCCGTGACTTCATCCGTTCTTGTTAGTCCGGCGTCATCAGTTGCTGTGGCTTTTATGATCACATCTGTTAGGTCTAAATCTGTTGTGTCCCAATCGATAGACCATATTCCAGAACTGTAGGATGCAGATCCTATGGTGCGCCAATCAGTTCTGTCATAATATTCGAAAACCACTGAAGTGACATCATCATCTCCGGTGGCTTTGAGGGTGTAAGGAGTGCTTGTTATTGTCGCTCCATCTGAGGGGTCTGTGATCGTGACTGTCGGCGGGGTGTTATCTATCTGTACTGTGACTTCTGTTGGAGCCTCGTTACCAGCATCATCTGTTGCTGTTATGGTCACAGTTTGATCATCATCTCCTGTTGTTTCTGAAACTGTTACTTGTGCACCGTAGAGTCCTGGATCTGATTGTCCATCATTATCCCAGTCATAGGTTGAACCATCATCTTTATACATGGTTATGGAGTTTCCACCTCCTATGCTGGAAGCGTCCAGGATTACACTACTAATATCCACGTCTGGGATTTCTACAGTAAATGTTAAGGTATCACCATTCTTTGCTTCACTTTGTGATTCTGGGTAGATAATGCTTAGAGCCTGGATGGTGGGTGGTGTGTTGTCAACCGAAACTGCATCATCATCTTGTACTGTTACGGAGTTACCCGCATCATCGGTGACTGTTACTGACGCATAGAGTTCTGAGGAATCTATAATATCAATACCATCGCCAGATTGAGGGACTGTGCAAGTGGCAGTCCATATACCATCATTATCATCATCAGATGCTTGAACTTGGTTACTACATCCGAACGCGGACATATCAACGATAACCGAAACTACATCTAGGTTATTGTCCCCATTAGCGGAATTATTCCAAGAAACTGTTATTACATCGTTTGGATTAGCTATTCCATTATCGTTTGCATCCGTGGATATTGAAGTTTGGATGTTGGCTTGGGTGACTGTGGGTTTTGTTGCATCAACATTTGCTGTGTCTGTATCTGTAACAGAATTACCTGCGTCATCGGTAACAGTCACTGTAAATGTAAATACAGTCGAATCTGCCGTACCTTCCTCGACAGTGAAGGTGTCGAAATAATAGTTGTTGGTGTTATCCCAACTCAGAGGTTCTGCGGATGATAATCCTATCGCCGATAGGTTGATAGTAACAACTTCGTTATCATCATGTGAGGCATATACTGTAACAGTTATTTGGTCTTCTATACTGGCTGTTTGACTGTCTGGTTCTATAGAGACGGATGTGATTGTGGGTGGTGTGTTGTCTATCTGCACTGTGACTTCTGTTGGAGCCTCGTTACCAGCATCATCTGTTGCTGTTATGGTCACAGTTTGATCATCATCTCCTGTTGTTTCTGAAACTGTTACTTGTGCACCGTAGAGTCCTGGATCTGATTGTCCATCATTATCCCAGTCATAGGTTGAACCATCATCTTCATACATGGTTGTAGAGCTATCACCACCAATATTGGAAGCGTCTAGAATTACTGACTGTACTCCCGCCGTAGCGTCTTGGACGAATGCAAGGATAATAATAATATCTCCATTTTTCGCCTCACTTTGTCCCTCAGGATAAATGATACTTACCCAAGAAATTTGAGGTGGTGTATTATCTATTGTGAAATAATCATCAGAAAAATCAAACACAGAATAACCATCTTTATCCACAATGTAAATTTTATATTTAGTGCTATCAGGATAGGCTCCTGTAGATGTGTCCCACACATAAGATGTCACACCTGGGGCAATTGCCTTACTAATAACATATTGTGTTGAGCTACCGCTACTGTAATCAATAGCATACAACTCAAAGCCATTTGATGAAGTTCCAGTGTAAGTCCAAGTAATGGTCTGTGTGCCTTTCCAAATCTCTCCACCATTTGGAGAAGTTATTGTTATGGAAGAGGCGGCAAAACCAACATCACCAATCAATCCCATGACAATGAAAAATAACATAACCCAGGTAAAAGTTTTTCCGGAAAGGTTTGTATTCATCATTAGAGACACCATATGTTACTTTCTGGATGAAAGATATTTAAACCTTTTTTTCGTTTTTTGAAAATTGTTTGAAAATGTGTTGAAAATTCTGATTTGTGGAATTGAAATCAAATAACATCAAATTCTTCTTGAATATTCTCATCGGATTTGAGGAAAGGTATAACCATATTCATAAGGTTTTTCAAAGCATTCAAATATTCTGTGTTTAGCCCCCATGTCCGTACCTTCCTTCCGGAAGAACTTATCGGCTTTACGATATTGTATTCTTCGAGTAGTTTGAGATGATAATGAATGAGGGATGGGCGCTTGCCGAGGGATGATGAAAGTTTATTCAAACTCGCTGAGTGTCCTGTGATACTGGAATTCAGCAAATAATTTATAATGGAAACTCTCACAGAATTGGAAAAAATAAACTCTGAGTCGGCTCTTAACATCCTTTCCAGCCTGTCCATAGTATTAAAGATTGATAGAAAGATTAAAAAATTTCATTGATTAATCGGGGTGTCTTTGAGATGTAAAAATGAATAACAAAATATATTTAAATATTTGTTAATTAGAATTACAATATGGAAGAAATAAATCCATGGTGGTTTACGGATAAGTGGGAAAGGGAAGATGCGGATATTAAGAAATGGAAGAACATGGAGATAAGGTGGACTCCTTGCTGGATAAACAGAATTTCTCTGAAACCGTTTTCTCTGAATTTTGTTATTGGCACAAGGCAGGTGGGGAAAACAACTGGGTTAAAGCTTCTGATAAAGGATTTGATAGAAAGAGGCAAAGATGCGAGAAGCATAACCTATATGAATTGTGAAATTTTGTTGAATGCAGAGAATCTTAAAAACTGGTTTTCGCATTATTTTGAAAAAAGAAAGGAAAGAGATATTCTGATACTGGATGAAATTACAGCCATAGAGGATTGGTGGAAGGTTGTGAAGTTTTACATAGATGCAGGAAAGTTTTCCGATAGCGTGTTGATAATCTCCGGTTCCCTTTCCTCGAAATTAAAGAAGTACTCCGAAAGCTTTCCTGGAAGGAGAGGTAGGGGAAAGGAGATCCTTGTTTTACCCTTGAGTTTCAGGGAATTTCTGGAGGTGAAAAGGATAGATGCCTCTATGGAAAACAGAGTCAAAAAAGCATTCGATGAATTTCTTGTTACCGGCGGATTTCCGAGAACCATCAATAAGGATTTCTCCTTTTACACAGATTTTATAGGAAGCTTTGAAAATACGCTTTTGAAAATAGACAGAAATCCAAAACTGGGTCTGCAGATAGTTTTGCAGATAATCAAGAAAGCACCTTCAGCTTTATCCTTTAATGCTATAGCAAGTGAGTTAGGAATTTCACACCTAACCGTGATGGATTATGTAGAGAGATTCGAAGAAATGTTGATTTCCAAAATAATTTACTGGAAGGGTAAAGAAATAAACTTCAGAAAGGAAAAAAAGATCATTCTCAGAGATCCTGCAATAGTTCAATCCTTTGCAAAGGTTTTCAACCTGGAAATCAGAAAGGATTTCTTGTATGAATGGATAGTTCAGGAGCATTTACTGCGAAAATACCGAGAGGTTTATTATTACAGAGATGGGTATGAAATCGATTGCATTGCAGGAAATGAGAAGATAGAGGTAAAGGCTGGGAAGCCTCATAGAAAATATCCGAGAGGGGTTAATGTTTTGGAAGAAGGGGATTTGCCAAGGTTTTTGTTGAAGATGTGAAACTAACCAACTATTTATTTATTTCTTCTATATAATTGATTATGATAGATTATATATCGGTTCTCATACCGTTTTTCTTCGTGTTTGCAATAGTCTATGGAGCGTTGGAATTTTCTGGTGTGTTTAAAAACAAAAGGGTTAATCTCATTATAGCCTGTGTGATGGGGTTTTTTGCGATAAGCAATCCTGCAATAACGGGTTTTATTACCGGAATGCTTCCCTATGCGGTGATTTTTTTTGTGGTTTTCTTTTTTCTTGGATTCCTTTTTTCGGTGTTCAGGAGGAAAGGGCAGGGAAAACCGGATTACACTCTTCTGATGATAATTGCTGCACTTTGTTTGATTTTCTTTTCAGGAGAGAATGAAATTCTTCTCCCTGCAGAGGAATTAATTCCCTGGATCGTTTTAGGAACTATACTCCTTATCTTTCTTGCGGTTTACAAAAGCCAGTAGGATTTTTATTCGGAAAGTGTTTCATTACCTGAGGTTTCTCTGTATACCGGTCTGTAGATTATGATCAAACCGGAATCGTATATCTTTTCCACAGGTAGTCTTGCACCTTTCATGAACATCAGGTCTGTGAAAATCGTGTTTTCGGTTTCAGGAGGTATGTAGAAAACACCGAGTTCTGTTATGGCGATGCATCCCGGTATTGCATTTTCTTCATTACCAACATGAATTATACCGTTTGCTGTGCATATCTCGTTTATATAGCTTTTCTGAAGATACTGACCGTTTTTCTGGATTAAGAATATAGGTGTTCCGGCTATTCTTTGGTTTTCCATGGGAAGCCATATCTCGTACGGACCTGTTCCGAATATCACCACGGTTTTGTTTCCCTGAGGTTCTATACCCTTTCTCTGGAACTGTAAGAAGCCGTAAATGTGTTCTCCGTGGGAAGCGATCTTGGATATCGCTCCGTACTTGCCTGGAAGGGTATAATCCATGAGTATATAATCGACCTTGTGATATTTCAACCAGTCCTCCCATTCATACCACTTGCTCACATCCGAGGTGAACCAATAGGCTATTGCTGTTCTGTCTCCTGCAGCCCCTCCGTCAGCAACAGAAGCAACGCCTGCCCTGGTCTGGAACCAGTATCCGAAATCCCACCAGGTTAAAACCACAGGGGGTTGCTTTATACCGTGGCTTTCATTCTGAGCATAGTCATGCATGAATTTTAGAGCATCGTACCAGGGTTGATCATCCGCCAGGGTTAGAGTTCCGTTTTCATTCACAACCACGCAGGGTTCAACCTCAAATGGGGAGTTTCCTGTCTGTTTAGGAAAGCATATTGAAGGACCCAGACCGAGGGAATAGACATAGGCATTGGCGAAATTAACAAGACATATCAGAAAAACCAAGGCAGAAAGGATAACTGTCATAATGTTTATGCTTTTTTTATCCCTTACAAGCACCTTCTTTCTCAACTTTTCTGTTATTCCGAGCCTTGACCTTCTTGTTATCAGCCAGGAAACAAAGAATCCTCCTATCAGAGAGGCTGGTGGTCCTAAAAGGAACACAAGCCTTATATAGTAAAACACACCCCAGAATGCTGCTAAAATCCAGATCAATGGGAAAAACATGAGCATATCGGAAGTTCTGATCATTCTGTATATTATAAGTCCTATTCCAAGCCACATGAAGACCCAGAGGGATAAACAAGGAGAAAACAGAGAGATTATCTTTCCGACGTAAGGAAAGTTTCCGGTAAAGCCCGTTCCTGTCATGCTTGCTATATTGTTCCAGTTTCCTGGAGCGTTTTCCGCAACCGTGCTGAATATAACACCCTTCTGGAATGTGAGTATATTAATGAGCTGTTTCGAGATGTTGTATACATAATCGGAGAACATGGAGCTGATTACTATTGAAAGCAGAGCCAGAATAAGAGTTCCGGGAAGGAAATATCGAACATTGTTCTCTTTGAGAATATCGAGTTTCTGCAGGATGTTTTTCGTAAGCAAAATCAGCCAGAGGATCAGAGGAAGCATAACGTAGAGAGAGCCGAAACGTGCGGCATGTACTGTGAAGAAGCTTGAAAGGATATGACCCAGAATCACAGTTAAACCAAAGGCTTTTACCATTTCCATTCCCAAGAATTTATCAAGTCTTTTAAGGGTTTTTCCAAGGCCGGAAAAAAGATAATCGAATGCAACAAGAAGTGTGTAAGCAAGGAATATTGTGCCCAAAAAAGCTCCGTAAAGAAGGAACACGTACCTCATACCGCCCCAGGTTATTGCTCCTATAAAAAATGATATTCCTCCCATTATGCCAGAAACCCAAGAGTTTCTCTTGAAGGACCGAATGAAGAAGTATGCAGAGAGTATTATGAATACTCCAGCTATGGGCTCCTTCTCAAAGAAGCCAGCAGAAGTTCTTGTTATGAAGGAAGGTGTGGTTGCAAGGAAAAAAGCTGAGAATAAGCCTGCGGATTTCCTCTCAAACAGCTCACTTCCGAGGAGGTACATTGCTAAGCATGCTAATGCACCCATAAAGGCGGGCCAGATTATGGCGAAATGAAGATAGTGCATGCCCCAGCCTCCACCCAGAGCGTACACAAAAGCAGGTATGTATATAGGCCCTAAATATTCTGTTTTCCAGGGATTGTTTCCTTCTGGATATGCCCTCAGGATATCGTAATCGAACAACTGCCAGTTGTGTGTGAGAACGTATTCACTTACTCTATAGATGTAGAAGGGGTCCAAGGCCTGAAGTTCTCCAAATCTTGCAGGAAAAGAACGGAACCAGAATGCAGTGAGAAATATGAGGAGGAGAACGATCAGATGCCAGTTTTCTGTAAAAATCTTCCTGGGAGTGAATCTGTTTTTGCCCATTTGAACACATATTGAGCAAGGGATTTATAAAATTTTAAACTATTTCTTCAAGGCTCGTGAAAACAGAACAGAAAACTCCTTTACCTCATCTATTATTTTCTGGGCAGAATCAACAAGAACTTTCACAGGGTTTTTGGCTTTGACTATTACCTTAGGATATGAAAGAGTGGGATGTTCCAGTATATAGGATGCCTGTTCGCATCCGCACTGCCAGGCTCTTTCTCTGAGAAGGTTGAGAAAAGTGTGTGTTTCTCCTTTTACTTCTATTTTAATTTTATTCTTACCCTTTTCAACAATAGTAAGTTCCATAAGAAGTATTCATAACGGAAAAATATATATAAAGTTTTTTGTTTTCAGAATTTTCTTTCTATCAGAAAGTTTACAAAGGACTTCAGAATCCTTTTTGCATTGCAATCCGGAAGAAGCGGGTCTGCTTCGCTCCAGGATTGCTTAACTATCTCTCTTGCTTTGCTTTTGGCATATTCTACTGAACCGTATCTATGGAGAATGTTTATTGCTTCCTGAATCTTGTCCACATCGCTTGTGTGTGAATTGAGAATTTCTATCAGCCTGTTTCTATCGGTTTCTGTTGCATGTTTCAAGGCATGAATGACCATGAGTGTGCGTTTTCCTTCCTTTATGTCATTTCCGAAGGATTTGCCGAATGCCTCTCTTTCTTTGCCCGTGGTTGTCACATCAAGAACATCATCCTGTATCTGAAATCCAACACCTATGCTTTCTGCAACCCTGCCGAGTTTTTCTTCCTGTTTTTTGCTTCCCTGAGAAAGGACGACTGCGAGTCTTGCGGACAGTCTTGCCAGCGTACCTGTCTTATAGGCACACATCTGCAGATACTGCTCTTCTGTTATATTCTCTGCTTTACCCTTATGCCACCATATATCCATTGCCTGACCTATGTGTATGTTTATCATCTCCTGCGCATAAACCTCATAGGCTCTCACAAGTGTTTCCTTATCGAAGTTTTGCCTGTTATTCTTGAAAACCAGTAATGGCAGGAAATAAAGGAAATTGCCTGCATTTATGGACACATCTATACCGTAAATCAGATATGTGCATGGCTTTCCCCTCCTTAACTCTCCGGAATCCTCTATATCATCTATTATTATGGACCCGTTATGAGCAAGTTCGGGAAGGATAGCAAAATCCTTTACTTTTTCAAGATCTGCTCCGAGAATTTCGGAAATTAAAAGAAACAAAGCGGGTCTCCAGCGTTTTCCACCTCTATCAAGAAAGTTCCATATGGGTTCTGTAAGGGATTTTTTTACTGTGTTTACATCGTAAGCGTATCTGGGCTTTCCGAATGCCCATTCCAGATAGTTAGAATCAGGGTCTCTTGGGAAGTATTTTTCTATTATGCTGTCTATAAGGGGTTTTTTCCTTTCCAGATATGCCTTTATATCCTCGGACATGTTCTTCACGTGGTCTTGGAGGTTAAAGTATTTTATTTAAACAGAAAAATTTAAAATTAATTAAGTATGATCAGAAGGAGGATAAAAACCGGTATACCGGGTCTTGATGAACTCATAGAGGGTGGTTTTTTAGAGGGTTCTGTAAATCTTGTTACCGGAGAAACAGGAACAGGAAAAACCCTGTTTGGATTGCAGTTTCTTTGGTACGGTTTGAAAAGGGGGGATACTTGTGTATATATTACACTTGAGGAAAGTCCGGAGGATATAAAGGCCGATGCAGAAACATTTGGTTGGAATCTTTCTTCGTATGAAGACAGGGGTTTGTTCAGAATAGTATATCACGATCCCGCACAGGTAAATAATCTTGGTTCTGTGCTGGTTGATGAAATCAGAACTTTAAAGGCTAAAAGGCTCGTTCTGGATTCCATATCCCTGGTTGGAATGGTTTTGCAGGATATAGCGAAAATAAGAAAGATGATTTACAATCTGATAAATGTTATAAAGAACACGGGCTGCACTGCAGTTTTGATATCCGAAATTCTTTCAGGAGAGGAAAAAGCTCTGTCCAGACACGGAGTGGAAGAATTTGTTGCTGATGGAATTATTGTATTGAACTATCTGGGAACGGTAGGAGAATATGTGAGATCTCTTCAGATAAGAAAGATGAGGAGAACGAATCATGGAAAAGACATTTATCCTTTGGATATAACACATGAGGGGATAATAATAAGATCTGAAGGTTAGATAATATTTTCTATATTCCTTTTGCTGGTCATAAATTCTAAAAGTTCGTCGAAGTCCATAAATAAGAGATCGTAAAGTTTTTCAAGTTGCTGTACTTTTTTATAGCTCTCCATTGCTGTTATCATTATCATAGCGTTTGGCATTATCGCGTATTTTCTTTCATCCTTCATTTTAGCTATTTTTAGCATCAGCTCAATAAGTTTTTGAGAAATTTCAAAGTATGGTGAAAGTTTATTTTTGACCTCTTTTAGATATGTTTCATGTGTAATCAACTCGTTCTTACACATTCTTACTGAAAGTTTACCTGCAATATCACCACATATTATAGCTGGAAGTATGCCTTCATAGTAAGGCTTGAGGTTATGATTTACTGAATCTCCTGCAAATATTACATTATTATATATCCATTTATCTACAATATTCCCGTGTCTTATTGTGGATCTTTTATCAACAAGCATTTCTGCGTTTTTTGTCATTTTTCTTAAGGGTTCTAACTCTAAAAATTCCTCGAATTTTTTTTGTGGCTCTTTTTTATCTTTAGGAAAAATAAGACCTATCCCAATGTTTGCCACAGAGTCTGATTTGGGAAAAACATATCCCCATCCTGTAGGTGCCCATGGACCAAAATAGAGTTGCTGAAAATGAGATTTTTCGATTTTAAGATTTCCTAATTCATAGCAATATATTTGTGGTATATCGCCTTCTTTTGGTTTAAACAAACCCAGAAGTTTTAAGACAGTAGATTCACAACCATCAGCACCTATTAAAACCTTGGGTAATATCTCCATGTATTTGTCTTTTATCTTAATTAAAGCCTTTTTGACATTATTTGTTTCATCAAATTCTAAATCTATCAATTCGGCAGAAGTTATAACTCTGGTTCCTTTTTCCGTTGCCAACTCTGCTAACCATTTATCAAAACATCTTCTATCGATACTATAACCCTTCCAAGGATCCATGTTATGTTCTACGGATGTATCTAAACAATGATATATCATGCCTTCAATTCTCCAGATAAATTGATTCTTAGGAATTTTAAAAGGTAGTTTTTCAATGAAATCTTGACCTATACCTTCAGCACAAGGCACATTCATTCCTATTTCTTCCTTTTTATCGATTAGAATAGTCTTGGCACCCATTAAAGATGCTGCTCTGGCTGCACTTGAACCAGCTGGTCCGGAACCTACAACAAGGATATCACAGTTTATTTTTTTCATCTTTATCACAAAGTTTATTTTGACTTTTCATTTATTTTGCCACTATACCATCCAACCAATGAATAAAATATATCAAAGGAAAAAAGTGAAAAAACATAAACAATTTCGAATATCCCGATAAACCATAAGACAATTACAGCTACTTTCATAAATGGGCGCAGAGTCAACAAAGCAAAATTTTTTTTATCACCTATTTCATCTAAATATTCATCGCACACCCCAGCTAAGGTTAAAACCAGTAGAGGCAGGAGAGAAATATGTGTGTCTAAATTAAAAAATAAGAAGATTAAAGGTACTGTTAAAGCTACACTTGCTATAAGTTTAAATGCTTCATTATCTATTTTTCCTGTTATACCCACACTTACAATGATTGAGGTTAGTATAATAAAAGAATTGATATCCAATGCCATGATTGTTCCCATTAGTAATCCTATACCCAAAGAGGTGAAATAGACATTATGCGGTTTAAAACTTTTTGTATCATAAATCTCATCTATATATTTTAAACCAGCTCCAATGATACCATAAATTATGATTTTTATGTATTCGTTCATAGTTACTCCCTATATAAACTTGCTACATTTAATGCTTCATTTATATGATAATAAATACCTTTGTCTGGTATATACACATCTTCTCCAGCACCATAGAGAAGTAAAAATGGTGTTGTCTTGAGATGTGATAAAATCCTTTCATGAACTTTGTATATTTTATTTCCTATAGTTTCAAGTCTTACTGAGCAAGAAGTCATGAAAAATATTAGATTGTTCTTGTTTCTAAAGGCTTTCAAATTCTCGTCTATTGAATCTATTATACTCTTTCCTGACGCGGAAAGAAGAAACAGATCAGGATCTTTTATTTTATATCCACATATTATGTTGCTACCCATAAAGAATCCCATAACCTCTGGGTGTAAAATACCCTTTTTCTTAAAACCTATAGGTGTATAATATGTTACTCTGTGTATTCTGTCGTTTAATATCTCTTCTGGCCATTTCATTATTCTCAGTAATTCCTCAACTGCAGGTTTACCATTTATTTCTTGAATTGCCCTCCCATCGAAACCTAGTTTTGTTGCTTTAAACCTTATTCCGGTTTCTTTAAGACCATAAGTCGTGTTAATAGTTACTTTTAGATCAGAAGTAATACCTATAGAAACAATTACATTTGTAAATACTTTGTCATCAAAAAATTGATAGTTAGTAATCATTTTATTGTCATCGTAACTTGAACCTCCAAAGATATAATATTCTGGTAACAACTTGACTAATTCTTCAAGAAGTTCCTCTTCTCTTCCTACACCTCGTTGAAATTTCGTTAAGGATTGTGAAAACATAGTCATCACTTTTCCTGCTAATTTAGATTTTATAACACTCTTCTGCCCTATAACTGGAAATTGTGGTATCATAACACCGGAATTAACTATATAAAGGAACTTATTTTTCCATTTGCTGTTTTTTAGTCCCTCTTTAATAACCTTTGCACATTCTTGCGCGGCTTTTTTAGGATTTTTTTTCGTGTTGTGTCCTATACCCACAGCAATATCCATGTTAGGATACTCCAAAGCAAGGGCTACAACACCTCTGGTATAGCATCCTTGAGGTGTTATAAAACCTGCAACAGTTCCGCCAATCAATGGTGAATTTGGAAAAGATTTCTTAATCCCAGAAAGCATAGAATCAAACTCATTTTTATAATCTATCGTTGTAAAAAGTAATATAAATTTTGGATTAGAGATTTTACTTTTTATTTTTTCAACAAGCTCTCTAGCTACATTTCTGCCTTCCCACTCTCTGCTCACTTCCACACATGCCTTGAAACCTGATTGATTGTTCATATTGAACTCTTAAATTTTATTGATGTAGCTTCAGTATCTCCTTTATAATTCTTGATGTGTTTTCTATTTCTACCTCTATTAGACCTCTATTAGCCAAAACTGGAATTATCGTTATCAATGCTATGCCGTGGCCTATAAAAGTCATTATTATCTCGTAATCTTTAAGTTCAAAATATAGTCTAGAAAGACCATACATGTAAAAATCCTCTGTTATTGGAAAGAATTTATGTGTGGTATCCATAATAAGTTTCCATAAAGCAAGGTTCTTTAATTTCGCTTTACTCTCCGGTGTTACTGTTCCAATCTGTCTTCCGGTGACAAAACATGCTTGTACATCTTCTATTTTCAATAAATCTTCTAATGATTTTTTAATCCTTTCTTTTGTTTCCATGCTTTTCACTCTCTTAACATCTTTTGTATAGCTCTCAGCCTTTCTATATCAATAGGCCACGCTACCAAAGCACGACCTATTTTTTTGGTACGTATTTTTTTCTTCTTCTCAAGTTCTTTGAAATGGTACCTAACTTTTGAAACATTAGTTATGTTTGTCGGATCCCAGTTAAGGATACTCACAACTTCTCTTACATGAACAGGCCAATTATCCTGAATTATTTGGAAAATGTTTTTTTGCAATGTTTTACCCTTCATAAAATTATATTTGCAAATAATTTATAAAAGTATTTAAAATTATTTGCAAAAAGCAAAAGCTGATTATGAATTTTTTCGTCAACTGCCTGCGAAAGGTTTTTAAATAAAAGAATTTTTAGTTATTGATAGGTGACAATTTTATGGAGTATAATGGAGGAAGGGATTTCAAAACAGAAGAGCTTTACAAGGAGGTTGATTTGGGAGAGGGAAGAAAGAAATCAAAGGCATGGAAATATATTGCTGGGGCTGCTGGTGGTCTGGCTGGTCTGGCTTTGCTATGGAATGTTTTCGGTCCTGGTTTGGGAAACAAGGCTGAGTATAAAGGAGTTGAGGAGAAACCAAAAGTTGCGAAGAAGGTGGAGCATAGCGGTAATGTTGCTCTGGTATCTCCTGA
>Ga0190363_1000015_pt1 | contig 142488 bp, 156 predicted proteins | sample 48721867_MG_FD_161272 | JGI IMG/M metagenome (GOLD analysis project Ga0190363, IMG submission 161272) | Hydrothermal vent microbial mat bacterial communities from Southern Trench, Guaymas Basin, Mexico - 4872-18-6-7_MG | ecosystem: Environmental > Aquatic > Marine > Hydrothermal vents >...
AGAGTTTTTCGAATAAAATTACTTAGACATTATTTCTAAAATTCTCCTGTAAGGTAGAACAGGCCTACCCTGCCTTAAACTATAGTATATTACAGGTATTTTCAGCTTAGAAAGGAAAGGTTCAAGCTTCTCATCAGCTAAAACAATAATGTTCCTTCTAAACTTAGCTACCTCGGCTAGTTTAAACATTTTCTTTTCAACATACTCTTTCCTCCAAAAACCAACTATTTCAACAAGAAACTCAACACCACCCTTTTCAACTTTAAAATCTGGAATGTAAAGTAAATCACCTAAAGCAACAGGTTCAGGTTCCCTAACAACATTAAGCCCTATAGCTTTAAGAGTATAGTATATTCTCTTTTCAACTTCACTATCGAAAGCCAGCTGTGGTTTAACGTTTTCAGGAATTTTAAGCTCAGGAACAAGCTTTTCCGAAAGAACCCTAATGTTGAAAACGTTTCTCCTAAAATGTGTTTTAGAGTAAACAACCCATTTATCCAGCATTTTAAGCACAGATAGGATCTTGCTAGTTAGAATTGAAAGCCTAGAACCATACTTTGTTGGTTTACCGAAAACACCGTAGGGTCCTTCAACCGAAATGTTAAGAGTTTTCTTCCCCCTAAAATACCTCATATCATATATTAGCCCGTAAAACTTACATTCCCTCCCAACTTTCTTAGCTAACTTAGCTAAAACCCCTGGCTCACCCTGGGCTTTAATAAACACTTTAGAACTATTAACGAAAACAGTATCTAATGTTTCAAAATTATATAGTGAAACAACTTCTTCAACACTTGGCTCCCTAATTTTAACTAAGGGCATATTTGAAACATCATCAGCCCATAGGATTTCGTCTATGTTAGGTATTTTTAATTCCTCAGAAATCCCCTTAACAACATCGCCTCTAATGCTTGAATCAACGAAGCCACCATATTTTTCATTAACAATTTTGAAAACCTTAATCCTAACACTTTTAGGATTAACAATAGTTTTTAACCCAACCTCTTTGGGTTTGTAAAAATGTGACATAACCTTTCTTAAACCGTTAAAAAGCCTATCATCACCAATAATAACTCTTAATTCGTCCCAATCAATATCTCCGAAATGCTTACCTAAGCAACCCTCGTAAAACCCAATAGTTGCTTCAACAACACTTCTATCTTTAGTTGAAGACAAATACTTAGGTTCAAAAACACCTTTACTAACAGGTTTTAACCTAAGATTCCTCCTACCGTAAGTCACAGTAAACCACTTCCCTCAATAAACTAAGGCCTTAAATCATTTTAAACCTCTTAATTTTCTTTCAAGTTTTACACTACCTCTTCAAAACTAATAATATTGTATGCTTAAAATAACTAATCCTACGTTGAAGTGTTTTTAAGCAAAAATAATGATTAAATCAAAATACTTTCTGCTTCGATATGAAATAAATTAGAGTTTAACAATATTCTACTACTTGAGAGAAGGTGTGTATTTTGAAAATTAGAGGGAAAATAGGACACATATACGTTATTAAACGCAGAATAGGACACATATACGTTAAGGGTGTAGTAAGTGCCAGTAAGAGTAAAGTTAAAAGTTAAATCTAAAGTTTCAAATGAAACCGTTGAAACCATTGCTTTAGTAAATAGCGGCTTCATAACAGAGAAACCGCAGTTACTAATTCCTAAGAAATTTGCACAAAAACTGAACTTATGGCCTCCTCCCCCTGAAGCCTATGTTATAGAGCTTGGAACAGCAGGGGGACCTGTAAGAAACTTCATAGTACCCAATTCCTTAGAAGTTAAAATAGTTGAACCTGATAGGGAAACAAAAAACACCCTATGCGATGCAATAATATCTCATATTGAAGAAGAAGTTCTCATAAACGATAAGTTAGGAGAGGAACTTGGAATAATAATTCTAGGTCTAGCTTCGGGCAAATGGAAACTCGTAGATGATCCAGACAATAAGGTAAGGCAAACATATCCACCACAATACTGGTAGGTGGAAAAGCGAAAATAGAGATTTACAGTATAGGAGAAAACACTTGCCGACATAGTTTTTACGGAATCAGTGAAGGAAAGAGTGAAAAATTGAAGCTCAATTCGGGAAGTACTTCAGCAATCTAGCAATTGGAGTTTCCAAATTAGAGCATAAGGCTGTGTTTATAGGTGCTGTAGGTAATGATTTGCTGGGGGTTCTCCTTAGAACTCTTAAAGTAAGCAATGGTTCTTAAGAAAGCATAGTATAAGGTAGTTATGGGATAACACTAACACCTATAGATAAAGCGTTTTCCTTCAGTTTCCTATCGAATGTAGCTAATGCTAAATTGTAATGCTTAGCGGAAAACAATATTATGAAGTCGTTGATTTCCCTAATGTTTACACGGTTCTCTTCAAGGAACTTTAAAGCATTATATAGTACTTTAGGGTTTTCAGCGATGTAAACTGTTCTACGGTCCCCAAGATATTCTTGAATCTTCATCGTTAGGAACTCCGGGTGAACCCCCAGTTTAAGCATAACCCAAATGTATTCGTGAATAACTATTGAAGGTAGCCAAAGTTCCTTAGCTGAATCAATTATTTTCTTCGCTAACTCATGATGCCTACTGTCTTCAACAGTATCATACACTAAAACGTTCGTATCAACTAGTAGCTTCATTTAAGAATTCCTCGACAATCTCCTCTATTTCCTCAACAGAAACATCCCTTCCCAACCTTATTGTCAGCCTTTTCCTCTTAAACGGAACAATTTTGATAACATTTTCCTTCTCATCATAAACTATTTCCACATAATCTCCTTCCTTAATACCTACCTTGTCTCTTATAGTAGCAGGAATTGTTATCTGATAATTTCGCGTAACTTTAACTATTTCTCCCAAGGTCTCTAACCTAGTAAGACTGGAAGTTATAGTATTATTTAAAACTTTCTACTATATTTTAGCTTATGATAAATCTATTAAAGATAGGAAAGTATTTAAATCGTGTATTCTAGTCGCGGTTAAATCTTAAATAAAGCTTTAATAATTTACGCTATAATCTTAGCTTATTATTCTAATGTAGTTGTTAATGTCTTCTCATAGCTATTTTCTTAACTCTAAATTAGCAATAATACTTTCTTACATGTTAAAGAAAAGAGGAGGTATTGTTGTTAATGTTTTCACTAAAAAGCTACAGCACCAGGGTGTTGTTGCAATCCTGCTACTCTCCATACTAACCATACTCCCAAAAACTCCATAGCATACGAGTTGGTAGGTTTCGAAAACAATACATTACACTACTTGTTACATCCTTTACATGTAAAAGACAACTATACAGCATGGTGTGGAAATAGGAACCTACATGTTCAATAAGTTTGGACCTTTAGATTCAAACTATGCAGTCATAGGTTTTCGCAATAGAATAGATATGTTGCTTAGCGATCTCATGTCATCAAGTTTTAACAGCGGAGAACCCATACTTTTTTTTAACTTAAACAATGCAACATAACTTTAAAACTTAAACATTTCAAATAAACTGTTATGTGTCTTCAGTAGTTAGTAGGTTTTCATTAAATTCTATACCAAAGCTTAAGCTCTAGCTTTTAGAACAAAAGTGTTCTAAAGAATAGTTTTATTTTAAGCAATCATGGTAGTTAAAGATGAGTGGTAAGCTATGGTGAAACTGTTTCCAATAGCTCTAATAGCTGCATTGATTATCGCATTATATTTGCTATCGTACATGTTTCAAATTCCACATACAAATTATGCTAAAATAGCTGAAATATCTAAGCAAGACCCTAGAGTTCAAAACTATCTTAAACAGCATTCTAATGCTAAATATAAGGTTATAAAAGCGTATTTGTCATCAGACGGCGTGGTTTACATGGTTGACGAAAACTGGAAACCAAAAGGACTTGGCGGAAGCATAGCTGGAAAACCCATAGATGGCAAAGACCATTACTGCTGGATAGTTCACTGGTATGATCCAAGCCCTGGAGTACCTCATATAGTCGATGTTTTCATTGATAAGGAAACTTTGAAAATAGTGTTAGTTATAGAGGCAGTATAATATTGGCTCCGACATAATTTACTATTATGATGAAATACATGACTTATACTAGTTTTATCCAGTATTCTTCTGCATCCTGCAGTGCAATGCTTTTTCTTTTTGCCTCATAGAATTCCTTTGGAGTATATGCTAGTATTTGAAAAGGTGTTTTTCTTGAAGCCATTTTTCTAAGAATCCTAACTCTTTCCTCAGCACTCATTTTTGCAAAATACTTTGAAACAACTATTACATCTATGTCGCTGTCTTCAGTCCATGTCCCCCTTGCGTAGCTTCCGAAAAGATAAATTTCTGCATCATCATATTTTCCTTTAACTTCTTTAACGAAGTTTTCTAATGCCTCAGCTACATTCTTAGGTAGTAAGTGTTTTCTCAACTTTTTCAAGAACATTTCTTGCTACCTCAAGTGCTTTTTCAGCTTGCACTTTACTGAAGCTTAGTGAAGGCCTTTTTAACCCAGCATTAGGGTATCTTGCCGTAACATAGTATTGTGAAATTTCAGGTAAAGACTCTTCCACTTCACTAGATAATTTAACAATATCCCTAATGTTTTCATAGAGAAACGTTAAGTCATGAGCGTGAGGGGGTCTTTTATGCTTTAACCCTATCATTACTGCTTTAAATGCTTTCTCTATTGCTTGATGACACATGTAACATGCTAAACTATAATCTCTATCCCTAAGAGATCTCAAAGCACGCTCATAATCAACCTTTGCTTCCTCAAACCAGTCAACTGCTTCTTCACGAAGCATCGCATATAAGCACCTGTTAATAATAACGCGTTTGAAGGTAAAAAGACTATATTTTAAGTGTTCATTGCGAAGCAATTACCATAGCATAGGCGAGATAGTTTAAACTACATTAGTGTTTTTCTAAGTATGAACCGTACTGTTTGATTGTAACACTATTTTTTCTCTTTACGCATTTTAACTAGCATATTCGACAAATACTTTATAGTTTCTATAAGTTCCTGTTCTGATCGTATGTAGAAAGCATTTCTCTTTTTAACCCAAGATCTCTTAATGCTTTCCGGAAGTTCTTCTTCAACATTTTCCTTCTTAAAAACTTTTGGAGGAAACACTTTCCAAGAAAACCTATCCTTCCTCCTACCTAAAACATAAATGCGTATTGCTGTTTCAGCCACTAACTATTACGCCCGTAAGAATATGTTCTAATTCAAAAATATGTTCTTAACTATTTTTAGGAAATCTTTGAACACCATAAATTCGCTAATAAATGTAACTATCGTGTTTTAGGAATAACTATGAAATCTCCTTCACTATCCCTTATTACCTCTATTTTCACTTCAAATGTTTTCTCAATTATTCCAGGTTTAACTTCTCTCCTAGACCCGCAGAAAACTATTTTTCCTTTATTTAGAACGACTATTTTATCTGAAAACCTTAATGCGAGGTTTATGTCATGTGTTGCCATAATGACAGCTATTTTTCTTTTGTAAGCAAGGTTTCTTATTAGCTTAAGAACTTCTATTTGGTGTTTAAGATCTAGGTGATTTGTTGGTTCATCTAGAAGCAGTACTTTGGGTTGCTGAGCTAAAGCTCTAGCAATAACTGCTTTTCTCCATTCGCCACCGCTAAGCTCATTTACTTTCCTAAAAGCTAGCTTCTCTAAACCAAGCTCCCTAATGGTTTTCTCAACAATTTCAATGTCTTTTTCCATAGGAGCTATTCCCATATGCGGTTTTCTACCTAAAAGAACCCATTCAAAAATTGTTAAAGGAAACTTCGAATCCTCTATTTGAGGAGCATACCCTACTATTTTAGCTACATCAGCTCTACTATAAACCTGAATGCTTCTACCATCTATCGTAACTACTCCTACTTTAGGTTTAAGAATGTTGCAAATACATTTTAAAAGAGTTGTTTTCCCAGAGCCGTTGGGCCCTAGTAAACTAACTACTTCACCGGGGTTCACGGTGAACGTAACATTGTCTAATGCTTTTAAGCTATCGTAACTGAAGCTTACACCTAAAACCTCTATTTTCACCAATACCTTTCCCTCCTAGTTAAAAGCAGGTAGAGAAAGAGGGGAACACCCATGAACGCTGTAACTATTCCTACTGGAAGTATTAAGGGTGAAACAATTATTCTAGCAATAGTGTCTGCAGCTAAAAGCAGAATAGAACCGGTAAGTAGCGAAGACGGTATTAAGAACCTATGATCAGAGCCTATAGTCATTCTGGCAATGTGGGGGGCAAGTAACCCTATAAAACCTATTGTTCCAACGAAGGAAATTGGTGTTGCTGTAAGTAGGGAAGCCATAGCTAACGAAACTATTCTTAAAGCTCTAACATTAACCCCTAAGCTAGCGGCAACTTCATCACCAGCTAAAACAGCGTTATAGCTGCTTGAAAGAAAATAGGTTACGGGAGCTAAGGTTAAGAGAGCAAAGAAGGTTAATACTATATCAAACCATCTGGCTTTACCTAAATTGCCGAAAGTCCAGAAAACAACAGCAGCCACTTGCTCCGTTGTCCCAAAATACTGAAGTAAAGATGTTAGAGCAGAGAAAATATATGTCATAGCTATTCCAGCAAGTACCGTTGTTCCAGGTGAAGCACCTTTGTAAAATGAAAGAACCATTATCGCTAAGGAACAAACCATAGACATTGCGAAAGCATTAGCGACAATAAAGTACGGATTCTTATATATCATCACTTGACCCCACCACCCCGTAATTCCGGCACCCAAAATTATTGCTAAAGCAGCTCCAAAAGCAGCCGATGAAGCAACACCTACAGTATAAGGGGATGCAAGAGGGTTTCTAAGAACAACCTGTAATATGCATCCAGCAACTCCAAAACATGCTCCAGCAAGAACAGCCATTACTACCCTAGGTAATCTAAGATTCCAAACAATATTAACCGCAAAATAATCTACTCTAAACTTTTCAGAAGCTAAAGGAAACACTATAGCTTTAACTACTTCAGATAATGAAATACTAGCTGTACCAACACATACCGAAACAACCATTAACATGAGCAATACTGTTAGCAGGAAAAAACAGAAACAAAATTCTTCTCCTAACAAGCCCCCTATATTTTTCAGCTAAAGAACTCATACCACATTACCTTCTAAAATTCTATTTCAAAACCCATTTCCCTAGCATTCCTCGTAACTTCATAGAAGTTATCGACAACAACAATGTTCCCGAAAACTCTTTCAACTCTAGAACTATACATTGGATGCTTACCCCAAGCTCTAAAACTCTTGGTTATCGGGTAAACATGCATTATTAAGTTAGCGCCAGCCAGTAATCCTAAAATGCTTTGAGCTCCGCTAATGTCAATGCTTCTATAAATTAGTCTAGCAATAGCTATTGCTTTCACTGTTTCAAACTCTGAACCCGAAGGCATTTTTTGCACGGGAGAATTCCTTATTGGCCTAAACGGATGTATTTCCATTATCCTTAAATTACTGAATTTGGCGAAGTAGAATAGAAAGTCTACCCACTCACGATATGGTTTCTTCACAGTATGCCAGTCCCCTAAGCCTATCATTAATGTGTTATCTATTCCTAAATCTGCTTTCTCGGTTTCCTCAACAATCTCCATTCTCGCTTTAAGATTGAGACCTGGCCTAAGTCTTCTATACTTGCTTTTACTAGTTGTTTCAAAGTTACAAGCTATTCCTTCGACACCTATCTTCTTTAACTCGTAAACATCCTCTGGTTTATATGATGGACCATTATTTATCCAAACACTTACTTTCCTAGAAGCTTTACATGCAATTTCAGCTTTACGTAATGTTGTTTTGCGTCCTTCTTCACCTAGGAATGTTCCTCCGCCTAACTCAACTCTTCTAAGCCCTTTAGATTCAACAGTTTCCATTGCTGCTTTAAGTTCTTCATCAGATAATACGTCTTCCCATGTGAAAAGCTTTGGATTACTCCATCTAAAACAGTATCTGCAAGGTGGATCCACAGTGCATGGAGTTATTGAAGCTATAAATCCCATTAGCTTAACTTTCCTACCCACTTCATTGTCTCTAACTTTACTAGCTACTTTGAGAAGCTCCATTAACCTATCGTAACTGTTTATCTTCTTAAATAGGAATAAAGCCTCCTCCCTGGTTAAGGGTTCTTCAAAAGCTTTCTTCAAAATGCTTCTATAGGTAACCATAAACTATTCACCCCATGGCTCAGGGTAAAACCATATTCCCTTATAGGGTACTTCAAGCCATTTTTCAAAATACTCTTCATGTATTTCATCAGGATTTACGTCTTCGAAAAGCTCGGGATATACTACTTTAGCTAAATAGTATGCTCCAATAACTGATCTAAAGCTTAGAAGCATACTGTAATGCATAGCATATACTTTACCTCTTCTCACAGCACTAACATCCTTTAAAACAGGGTCTTTAAGAACTACTTCAATCATTTTCTCAGCTAATTCAGTAGAGTTCTTAGTGTATCCTAGCCAAACATCGGACCAATCACCTATAATTATAATGTCAGGGTTTGCTTCAATAACGAACTCTAAATCTACTTCTCCATGTGTTTTAAGTTTTTCAGAAGCAATATTAACTAAACTTAGTCGTTCAAAAATGTAGTTCCAATTAGCTAACTTACCCCATGTTTGCGTCGGTAATTTATCTGTAGGACTAAACCCCATTCCAACGAAAGCTTTAAGCTTCACTTTAGAATTTGCTGATGAAATTCTTTCTTCAAGCAGTGACCACTTATTATTCCACCATTCAATAATCTCCTTAGCTCTTTCCTCTTTACCAAACATTTTACCTAGAAGCTCTATTGTTTCAGGTATTTTCTCAGGCCTAATACTTATAACAATCGCTTTAACCCCTATTTTACTAAGCTTCTCTATTACCTTAGCTACAGGGCCTACGTCCATAAGTAAAACTACGTCTGGCTCAAGCTCAACTATGAGCTCATAGTTTAAATCTCTAAACTGACTACCTACAATAGGTTTATCAGTCATTTTAGGGAAATATCCTCTATCCTTAATACTTGGCTCAATGCCCACAACATTGTCAGCGGCTCCAATTAACTGAACAAGTTCAGCTACTAAATCATCACATACAACAACTTTTTCAACGGGATAATGTATTGTTACGTTTCTACCTAAAGTGTCAGTAATGGTTATTTCCTTAGGCGTAAGGGTAACTGTAGTTGTTGGCGATGCTAAATTAAAGCTCTCATAAGCTAAACCTAGCACGATGATTGCTAAAAGTAATATTGCTAATGCTCCGAAAACAACAGGTTTTTTCACGGAAAACTACACCTCTTAGGGTGCACCTTTTGATTAGTAGAAGTACACCTTTAAAAACATTCTCAACGATAAGCACCGTATAATAACCAAGAATGCGCTTAAGATTTGAGTTAATATTTAAAGTGGGACATGTTTTTATTTTCCCTTTAACACATTTGTTATAACGGTGCTGCTTCATGGAGATATTAGAGAAAATAAGGCAGCTTATGGTGAATCTTGAAGAGTTAGATGTGGGAGAGCTTGAGAAATTAATTGAGGAAGCATTGAGGAAACATAGTGCTAGTGAAGTTCTTGAGAAAGCATTAAGACCTGCCATGGAGGAAATAGGTAGAAAGTTTGAGCGTGGAGAATACTTTTTAGCTGAACTTGTTTTTGCAGCAGATATTTTCAAGGAAATATTTAATAAATATCTTAAAGCTAAACTTGCTGCTCAAAGAGAAGCAAAATCCTTAGGCAAAGTAGTTATTGGAACTATTGAAGGCGACGTTCACGACATAGGTAAAACTATTGTCGCTACACTTCTTGAAGCTTCAGGGTTTGAAGTAGTAGATTTAGGTGTTGACGTACCTGCTGAGAAATTTGTTGAAGAAGCTGAAAAACACAAAGCCCATGTAATAGCTATTTCAGCACTCCTAACTACAACAATGTTGAACATGGCTAAAGTGATTAAGCTACTTGAAAGTAAAGGCATAAGAAACAAGTACATTGTTATTGTAGGTGGAGCACCAATTACAGAGGAATTCGCTAAGAAAATAGGTGCTGACGCATATGGTAAAGACGCATATGACGGCTTAGTGAAAATAAGAAGCTTGTTGAAGAAAAATTCGGAATGAAAATTAAAGAGTAACCTCATTTAATCCCAGAAGCTTTCTAACAGCATTAACCTTAGCTAAAGCATGTTCTTCACTAAAGCTTCTACCAGGATATGGTCTATGGGTTACGCTTAGTACGAGCTTTCTCTTACCATGAGCTTTTAGAAAAGCTTTAACCGTAGTGAGAAATCCCTTTACATCTACGTTTTCACTAATTATGAGATCTATGGACATTCCCGTATGAAAAACAGGTTTCCACTCAATAGTTTTCCTAACTTCAGCAACCTTACTAGCCCATTTTAAAGCTGCTTTGACAGTGCTTTTACTTTGCAAATCTAAAGGATGTAAACCATCATATATTTCCGCAAGTTTAGCTATGAAATTAATTGAAGAAACATCTCCGTCACAATGTAAAATGGCTATTTTGCCCTTAGATTTTATAGTATCAGTGAATATTTTATGCCATTTGAGATAGTGTTTTTCAATAAACCACTTAGGATATATTGGGCCAGTATATGTAAATGCGTCATCAGCTACTCTAATAGCGTCAACTATGTCTAATTCCCTAGCATATTTTATTACTTCTAAAGCGTATTTCGCAAGAATATCGTATAGTTTAATAGCTTTCCTCCTATTTAGCAAAAGCAGCTTAGCGAAATCTAAACTATGGTATGCTAAGTCATATTTAAACCCGGATTCAGGCCTAGGAGGCATCATAGAATATTCGGCATGCTCGGTAGGCCCAATAACTTCGAAGACAATAAATAATCCATTGTCTTTAAAAGGCTCAATATTGTCCCAGAAGCCTTTAGCACAAGACTCTACTACATCATCTATTCTTGGCCAATCATACCCTGATTCTACATCTAATCTTTCAACCCATTCGCGTAAGCTTTCGCTTTTAAGTCTTCTAAAAGGACCTCCACTGTAGAACCAGTCTTCCCATAAAGAAACCCATCCGTGACCTAGGAGAATATCTCCAAGCTTTGCTTCATGCTCTTTTTCTACACTTTCAAAGTGTAGAGGTGGGCGTTCAGTAATTTCATCTTCATAAACGTAGTAAACTAAGTCTCTGCTTTTCACCATACTACATCACCAATAACCAACAGGCTTCTCTTTAACTAAGAAAATTCATTTAACTCTGCCTTAAGTATATAGTTTTTAACTAAAATATTTTAAAGAAATATTGCAGCCTCTTATTTGTTGAATGCGAAGAATTTAGGCTTGGTTTGAAACATTTACAATGCATTAATTGCTCCGGATTGAAAAATACTGTCTAATAAATGTTTCTATACGTAAAATTTATGTTATATCAATACATTATTAACATTATAGTTTAATAGGTTCTGGGTGTCACTTTGTGAGCCTCTTAAGAGCATACCTTAGATTTCCTGTAATTTATAAAATAGCTATCGGCTTCATCCTAGGAATAATTCTCGGCGCTCTCATCGGGGAACCGATAGCTGCTTTGAAGCCTTTAGGCGACTTGTTCATTAGACTTCTAAAAATGATAGTGGCGCCCATAGTGCTGTTTTCACTAGTTGTCGGCGCTGCAAGCATTGCACCTGCAAGACTAGGTAAAGTAGGTGTTAAAATAATCATCTACTATCTAGTTACATCAGCTATGGCTGTAGTAATAGGGCTGGCCATGGCAAACCTATTCAGGCCCGGCATTGGATTACAGCTAGCAGGCGAAGCTAAGGAGGTAACTGTGAAGCCTCCGCCATCACCTGTAGAGGTTCTGCTAAACATTATTCCCACTAACCCGTTTGCTGCTTTAACACAGGGTAAAGTGCTTCAAATAATATTCTTCGCAATAGTCTTAGGCATAGCTATTGCTTATCTAAGGGAAAGTAAGGTTGAAAGAATTTCTAAAGCCGCTACAACACTTTTCAGCATATTTGATGGACTAGCTGAAACAATGTATAAGATTGTAAGGGGAATACTGCAGTACGCACCAATAGGTGTGTTTGCGTTAATAGGCTACGTTGTAGCTAAGCATGGCCCAGGAGTTCTTGGACCATTAGCTATAGTAGTTGTTGCCCTCTATGTCGGCCTCTTCATCCACATATTCTTAGTGTACGGTAGCTTACTAACGGCCTTCAAACTAAGCATTATAAAGTTCCTTAAGGGAGCAAAAGAGCCTATGTTAACAGCTTTCGTTACTAGAAGCAGTTCAGGAACATTGCCTGTAACAATGACTGCTGCTGAAGAGAACTTTAGAATAAGTAGGTCAATTTACTCATTCACTCTGCCTTTAGGAGCAACAATAAACATGGACGGTACAGCAATGTATCAGGCAATATCAACAATATTCATAGCTAATGCGTTAGGAATACCGTTAAACATAACTCAGCAGTTACTGATAGTGTTAACAGCTGTTCTAGCGTCAATAGGTACTGCGGGTGTCCCTGGAGCAGGACTAATAATGTTGGCTATGGTTCTTGAGGCAGTAGGTTTACCATTAACCGATCCTAGTGTAGCACTAGCTTACGGTATGATTGCTGGAATCGACGTCATACTGGACATGGGAAGAACTATGGTTAACGTAACAGGAGACCTTGCTGGAACAATAATAGTTGCTAAAACAGAAAAAGAAATAGACCTATCAAGCGGCGTATGGGGAAGCTAAAATATTTTTCCGTACACTAAACTTCTCTTTTTCTCAAAACCTTATTTGACATTTAGAAATTCACTAACTAGTATTTAATGCATATTCTAAAGCTTTTATTGAATGTATTTTTGCTGTATCATAAAGTTTTACATTAACCATGTTTTCCTTCAGAATTAGTGGAAGCTCAGTGCAGGCTAAGGCAATTGCTTCAGCACCTTCCTTAACGAGTTTTTCAATAATCTTTAAAAGCATATTTCTCGAAGAATCCTTAACGATACCCTTAGTTAGTTCATCATAAATTATCCTGTTAACTATCTCCACATCTTTTAAATCAGGAACTATAGCGTTTATCCCATGCTTTCTAAGTCCTTTAACATAGAAGCCGTATGTTAATGTAAATTTTGTTCCAAGCAAACCAATTTTACCTATACTGTTCTTCTTTAATTCTTCAGCCAAGGAGTCAATAATGTTAATTAGCGGTATTGGGGATTGAGATGCTATGTAGTCAAAAGCTATGTGGGGTGTGTTAGCCGATATTATTGCGAAATCTGCTCCAGCCTTATGTAATGCTTTAATAGCTTTAATAATAATATCAGCTGCTTCTTTAAACTTACCTTTTTCCATTATGCGCGTGAATTTCCCAAAATTAACACTGTAAATTATTATTTCAGGATATTCTTCGTTACCATATCTTCTTCTAAACTCCTCAATAATGTTAGTATAGTAAAGAACAGTTGATTCAGGACTTAAACCTCCTACTATACCTATTGTCTTCATACTTAACCTCCTCAAATTACTACTCCACTACTGTATTTAACTAAACTGTCAAAATAAGCTCTTGACAATGTTTAAAGGGGATCGTGAAAAGAGCGTATAGTATAGGTGGCATGCTTGAGTAGAAGCATATTAGTTGCAGTGTACGGGGTGTATGGGATATCTTATGTTGAAGCATGTATTTATAGGCGCCATGGTCCTTGGAGGAAGCGTTGTGAAAAATGTTAAATAGAGTTATTTATGGTAACTACGTATTTTCCTCGCTCCTCATTAACCTTTCTAACCAATAAAAAATACAATGTCTACTTTGGTCTCTTCCCTTCAATGAATTCTCCAAACCACTTCTTAGCTTCAACGTCGTTTGGTGCTTGCACTGGTGGATGTTTGAAGAAGAATGCTGAAACGCTTAGAACAATGCCTTTAACTCCTCTGTCTAAAGCTATTTTCGTACCTCTAATAGCGTCTATCATTGCCCCGGCAAACATGCTTTTGTCGTCAACTGCTAATTTAACCTCTATTGTTACTGGGAAGTCTGCGAAACTTCTACCTTTAATGTATATGTAAGCTATTTTAGTGTTCCCTAGGAAGGGCACGTAGTCACTAGGGCCTATTCTAATCTTTCCTTCTTTCTCTAGTTTTTCACCGTAGGGTAAAATACTGGTAACAGCTTTTGTCTTACTTATCCTTTTACTTGCAAGTCTTTCCTCAATAGTCATGTTTAAGAAGTCCGTGTTTCCTCCAATATTTAGCTGGTATGATTCTTCAACAACAACACCTCTCTGGTAAAGTAGTGCTACAAGTGTTCTGTGAAGTATTGTTGCACCTATTTGGCCTTTAATATCATCTCCTACTAAAGGTAAACCAGCTTCTTCATATAACTTAGGCCAGTGCCCTGCTGGGTCGCTTGCAATAAACACTGGTATTCCATTTATGAACGCTGCATTTGCTCTTCTAACGGCTTCAGCATAAAACCTAGTGGCTTCCTCGCTTCCTACAGGGAGAAAGTTTATCATAACGTCTGCTTTACTTTCCTTTATTATGTCAGCTACTTCATCTACTGTTGGTTCCCTACCTGACCTAATAGGTTTAAAGGAGTCCTCCATATGAGGAGCTACACCATCCATTACAGGTCCTCTATGAACTACAACGCCTAGTTTAGGGACTTCAGCAAACTTAGGTGTAATGTTTGGTGGAGCAAATATTGCTTCGGAAAGATCCTTACCTACTTTCTTTTCTGAAACATCGAATGCAACAACCCATTCTATATCGTCAACAGTGTATCCTCCAAGCTTAGGATATGTTAGTCCAGGTATGAAATCAGCATCCACATTTCTATAGTAAAATGTTCCTTGGACGAGTGCTGAAGCGCAGTTACCTACACCTATTATTCCAATTCTTATTTTCCCCATAGAAGACCCCCTCTTAAAACTAACCGTACATTGAATGTGGGCAGTAATATCTCTACTGAAATATATTTTTATAGATAAATATTTTTCCCAAAATATTTATAAGATGACCTTTTTAAGGTTGAAATGGGGAATGTAGAGGCGAGCCGAATGCTGAAAGCCGAAAAAAGACTACGTAGAAAACTTACTGTTGAAAACTTATGGATGTACATAATAGCCATATTAGCGGAAAAGCCAAGTTACGCCTACGGAGTTCGCGTTATGTTAAGAAGAATTTTTAACATAAAAGTTCCCTCAGTTACAGTATATACAGTATTATATAGAATGGTTAGAGAGGGGCTTCTTGAAACAGAGAAGGTAAGTGGAACTAAAGTTTATAAGCCAACAAAGAAAGGTCTTGAAGCACTTACTAGAGCTAAAAAATTCTTAAAAGACACTATAGAAAAACTGGAAAACATTAAGGAAGAAAAAAGTTAAAAGAAGAAAACCGATAGCCTATTCAGCATCTTTAAACTTTAAAACTATAATGAAAGAGTTCATTTGGAGTTTTCTCTAATAATTAAACATTGTAGTCTAGAAAATATGTAAAAATGTGGAAAACGGAATGAAAAAATTTTTATATTCTCACTATAACTTTAGATAAGTAAGTTTATTGTTCAAAGGGTGCATCGTTCATGCCTTCCAAAAAAGTAGTAGGAATAGTCGTAGTTGCGGTATTAGCCATAGCCGCAATAGCTGTAGCATTAATGGTTACGCCGTCTCCTGAAAAGGAGAAAGCTAAAGTACTAATTATTGGAACAACATATGATCCTAAAACACTGGATCCAGCATTAGCTTACGACATAGCATCATCAATGGTTATTCAAAACATATTTGACACATTAGTTACCTACAAGCCTGGAACAACAGAGCTTATAGGTAAACTTGCTGAAAAGTGGGAATCAAATGAGGATGCTACAGTATGGACTTTCTATCTTAGGAAAGGGGTAAAATTCCATGATGGCACGGAGTTAACTGCTGAAGCAGTAAAGTATTCTATTGAAAGAGTTCAGAAACTCCAAGGGCCCCCGGCATTCCTACTTGATGTCATAGATAAAGTGGAGGTTGTTGATAAATACACTGCAAGATTTGTTCTTAAATACTCGTTCGCACCATTCCCATCGCTAGCAGCATTCATGGTAATGGCGCCTGTAAGCCCTGAAGCAGCTGAAAAGTATGGTGAAGAATTCGCTGAAAAACCTGTTGGAACAGGACCGTTTAAACTAGAATCATGGGTTAAAGGCCAAGAAGTTGTTTTAGTAGCTAATGAAGACTATTGGAGAGGTAAGCCGAAAGTAGAAAAAATAATTATTAGAATATTTAAGGACCCATCGTCTCTAAGGATAGCTTTAGAAAATGGAGAAGTGGACATGGCCTTTGGAATACAACCGTCGGATATACCTGCTTTAGAAAAGAATCCGAATATTAAAGTCGCTTCAATAGAGGGATTAGTAATAGAATGGTTAGGTATGAATCTTAGAAGGGAACCATTCAACAATAAGCTACTTAGGAAAGCAATAAATTACGCTATAAATTACGATTACATATTAAACAATGTTCTTAAAGGAACGGCAACTAGACTTTATGGACCATTACCTCCGAAGATTTGGAGTTATGATGAGGAAATAGAAACCTACGCTTACAAGTACGATCCTGAGAAAGCTAAGGAACTATTAGCGAAAGCAGGGTATCCGAATGGTGAAGGTTTACGAGAACTTGAATTAATAATAAGTACTGAAGAGAGAGCAGAAAGGGGAGAAGTAGCTGCTGTAATACAGGACAATTTAAGACAAATAGGTGTTAAAGTGAAAATAACGAATCTTGACTGGTCAACGTTCTTAGACAGACTTTTCGCAGGAGACTTCGACATGTACATGGTTGATTGGTTCCCGGACTATGTAGATCCTGATGACTGGTTCTACCCGCTATTCTCGTCTGAAGGACTAGGTTTAGATGGATTCAAGAACGAAACTGTTGATGAATTAACGATGAAAGCTAGAACAATATCGGATATTGAAGAAAGAACAGCGATTTATAAGCAACTGCAGAAAATAGTTGTCGACGAAGCACCCTGGGTATTCCTGTATGTGCCAAAACTCTACGTGTTCATGCAGAAGAACGTTGAGGGCTTCATATTGTATCCAGCATACTACATAGACTTCTACCCCGTCTACAAGAGGTGAACCGCTAAGACATGGCCAGGAGTATAACGCGATTTCTTTTTATACGCCTCCTTCAACTCATTCCAACAGTTTTAGGAGTTTTACTTATAGTTTTCATATTATCACGTATCTTGCCAGGTAACCCTATAGTTGCTATTTTAGGGCCGAAAGCAACACCTGAAAATATTGAAAGAGTAATTAAAGAACTAGGTCTTAACAAAGACTATTTAACGCAATTTATAGAGTATTTAGGTAAGATTTTAACATTCGATTTTGGAAGATCATACATAATGAATGTTAGGGTAAGAGACCTTATTTTATCTAGACTACCTGCATCTTTCGAACTTGTAATTACAGCTTACATTCTAGCTGTAATTATGGGTTTACCCTTAGGTGTAATTGCTGCTTTAAAGAAGGGAACATGGGTTGATGATTTAGTTAGAGTTATTGGCGTAATAGGTATTTCAATGCCGACAATATGGCTTGGCATGGTTGTTCAAATAGTTTTCGGAATATACTTAGGATTTCCCGTTGGTGAAAGAATAGATCCTTTATTAGCCCCAAAGCCTATTACGGGATTTATGCTTATAGACACTTTACTTGAAGGTAACATTCATGGATTTGCTGATGCATTAAGAAGAATAGCTCTTCCAGCATTAACACTTGCCTTCCCACTTTCAGGACTACTTATGAGACTTGTGAGAGCAAACATGGTTGAAGTTTTACTTTCAGACTACATAAGAACAGCTAAAATGAAGAAATTACCGCAAAACATAATCCTATATAGGCATGCCCTTAAGAATGCGTTAATACCCGTAGTTACTGTCATGGGCCTTTACTTCGCAGTTATCGTAACAGGGGACATAATAATAGAAACCATATTTTCATGGCCAGGTATTGGAAGGCTAGTTTATGAAGCCGTAATGCTAAGAGACTACATGGTAATTCAAGGTACTGTAATATTCATTTCCCTGATATACGTACTTGTCAACTTAACCGTTGACATCATATACTTCTACATTGACCCCAGAATAAAGATTTAAGTGAAACGGTGACGTTAAAGTGGGGTTTTTTGAAATATCACCTGAAACAAAAGATGTGCTGGTAAGGTTTTTACAACCATCTACAATTCTAGGCATCGCTATCTTAGGGTCAATAATTATTTTAGGCGTATTAATACCTTTAATATCCCCTTATGACCCATATGCTACTTCGGACAATGTGCTCTTGCCCCCGCTTTCATCAGGTCCTGCATGGCCATATATTTTTGGAACAGACTCCCTAGGTAGAGATGTGTTTACAAGAGTTTTCTATGCAGTATCAACAGATTTAGCTGTTGCATTAATTACTGTTGGTTTAGCTGCCTCCATAGGTATGGTAATAGGCTTGGTTTCAGGGTATTTTGGTGGAGCATTTGACTCCGTACTCATGAGGATTATGGATGTTTTAATTTCAATACCTGGGTTCATGTTAGCAATAGCTGTAGCCGCAGCTCTAGGTGCAAGCTTATTTAACGCTATGTTAGCTGTAGCTATAGTTACAATACCCATATACGCTAGGCTCATGAGAGGAGTTACTCTTTCAATTAAAGAACAACTCTACATTATGGCTGCAAAGGAAGCAGGCTTAGGTTCATTAAGGATAATATTTAAACATGTTCTACCTAATGCATTAGCTCCACTAATAGTCCAGTCAACATTAGAACTAGGTAACGCAATAATATATATTGCCGGTTTAAGCTTCATAGGACTAGGTGCGCAAGAACCTCAGCCTGAATGGGGGCTAATGCTTAACGTCGGTAGAAAGTATTTGAGAGAAGCATGGTGGTTTGCCACATTCCCTGGCTTAATGATTTTCCTTGTTGTTTTATCATTTAACCTCATAGGGGATGGTTTAAGAGACGCATTAGATCCCAGGCTTAGAGGAACAATAAGAATTAAGAGGTCAAGACTATGGCGGTTCTTGAAATCAGAAACTTAACAGTACTATATTATACTCCGAAAGGCTTGGTTAAAGCGTTAGATGATGTTTCACTGGACATTAGAAATAGAGGTGAAGTTTTAGGCTTAGTAGGTGAGTCAGGATCAGGGAAGTCGACACTAGGATATACTATTGCAGGACTTCTTCCAGACAATGCCGAAACAGTTTCGGGCAAAATAGTTGTTAACGGAGTAAACGTATTAAATAGAAAAGAAGCTAGTAAAGCACGTATTTCAGTTATTTTTCAAGATGCTTTAACAGCTTTAAACCCTGTTTTAACTATAGGTGAGCAAATAGCTGAAGTTTTCATATATAACCATGGTCTTTCAAGAAAAGAAGCTTATGAAGAAACAGTTAAAGTGTTAGAACAAGTTGGCTTACCTAGAAACTTTGTAAACCGATACCCTCATGAGCTTAGTGGTGGTCAAAGACAAAGAGTAGTAATAGCTATGGCGTTATCTATGAAACCTGACTTAATAATAGCAGACGAACCCACAACAGCATTGGATGTTACAGTTCAAGCCAAAATACTTAAATTACTTCTTAAAGTGGTTAAGGAAAACAATTTAACAATGCTTTATATAACCCATGATTTAAGCCTCGTAGCTCACATGTGCGACACTGTTGCAGTAATGTATGCTGGAGAAGTAGTAGAGTACGCTGATGTTAAACAACTTTTTAAAGAACCAAAGCACCCGTATACTAAAGCATTACTTAAAGCCGTACCTAGAGTAGATGTTGACGTAGAAGAATTAGAGCATATTGAAGGCTCACCGCCATCGCTCATAAATCCCCCGTCTGGATGCAAATTCCATCCAAGATGCCCTAAAGCTATGAGTATTTGTAAGAGAAGAAAGCCTAAACTAGTATCTATTAACGGTAATAGGCTTGTAAGGTGCTTCCTCTATGGGTAATTTAGAGAATAAACCTCTTGTGAAAACAGTTGATTTAAGAAAATACTATCCAGTATATGGCGGAATAATTAAGAGGGTAATAGGTTATTTAAAGGCCGTAGATGGAGTCACACTTACAATATCTAAAGGCGAATCCTTAAGTGTTGTCGGTGAAACAGGTTCAGGTAAAACAACACTAGGTCTTCTACTTGCAAAACTTCTTGAACCAACATCAGGTAAAATATTTTTTAAAGGAATAGACATTACAAAAAGTGTTCCTAAGAAGTTAAGAAGAAAAATTAGAATGGTGTTTCAAGATCCATACGCGTCACTTAATCCTAGAATAAAGATAATAGACCAGGTGGTTGAGCCTCTAATAGCTGAAGGTTTAGAGAAAAATGTAGCTTACGACAAAGGATTTAAAATGCTGGAATCTGTAGGTTTAGATTCAGATTTAGCTAAAAAATATCCTCATGAGCTTAGTGGTGGTCAAAGACAAAGAGTAGTAATAGGAAGGGCTTTAATAACTGAACCTGAATTCTTAATTTTAGATGAGCCAACATCAATGCTTGACGTGTCAATACAAGCTCAAATACTTAACTTGTTAAAGAAACTTAAAAGAGAATTCTCACTAACATACCTCTTCATAACCCATAACTTAGCTGTAGCAAGATACATAGGTGATAGAGTTGCTGTTATGTACTTAGGGCAAATAGTTGAATTAGCTGATAAGAGAACTCTATTTAAGAATCCACTGCATCCGTACACTAAAGCGCTAATATCAGCTTACCCACCACCTGATCCTGAAAAACCATGGGAGCCCCTAGTTCCAGAAGACATTGCTATAAACCCTATAAGTCCTCCTTCAGGTTGCCGATTCCATCCGAGATGTCCATATGCTATGAAAAAATGCAAAAATATAGAGCCTAAAATGGTTCGCGTAAACTACGGACACTACGTTAAATGCTTACTTTACACTTAACCAAACGTTATAATGATAGGTCACTCTTTACACCCTGCTATACTCTGTAGGTAGGAAGAGGTTACAAGTGAATTTATGGGGAAATTTAGAAACTCTAATAGAAGAAGTGTTCGAGGTCATTTGCATGAAACATAGCCTTACTTAAAGAGAATCACTTACTTGTAATGACTTAATAGAGGATTTTTATCATAAGTTAAGGCATTACTTAAGAGCATTTTCCAAGAAGTATGCTGGTTATGATTAAAAGAGTACCAACTGTGATTGTAATGTAAAGCATTATTAAGGGTATTATCTTAACGAATGTGCAAAAGGTTTTCCAAAGAATTGTTTCAAATAAGGGTGAAAGGAATATTAGAGCTTCAATTAAAATCCCTAAGCCCATTCCTAAGAGGAATATTTCAGCACGTTTAAATACCATGTTACTAAGCCCCCTACTCCTAATGCCCTATGATATTTACGCCTATAACTACTTTTCAGCTCTGAATTAAGACTAACTTCGAAGCATTATTACATTTCCTAAGTTTCAAATTATTAAAAGTTTCTAAGTCTAGCTATGAGTGTTTTACAGTTTAGCGGAAAGCTTATATTCTAAGTTTAACCAATGGTTACACTTAGTGATACTGTTGGTTAAACTTAGGGTTAAAGTTGGACCTAAGGGGCAGATTATTATTCCTAAGATTTTCAGAGAGGCCTATAAGATTAAAGAAGGCGGATATGCAATACTTGAACCAGCTGATGATAAGTTAATATTGAGAGGAATTGAAGATCCTAAGGATATTTTAGTGTGGATTAGGGAGAGAAGGAAAAAAATTAAAGGTAAAGAGGCTAGGTTAGGGGATTTAGCTAAAATGGATTTGGAAGAGGAATTTAAAAATGAAAATCTTTGTTGACGCCAGCTTATTAATATACTTAAATGTTAAAATGCCTGAAGATGAAGCTAAACTTGTAGAGGATTTCTGGTTAAACCTGCTGCTAAACAATCTCTTATACACTAATGTACTAGTCTTGGATGAAGTAATATATGTATCTAAAAGAAAATATGATGTTCCACCTGAAGACACAATAGACTTCATAGATAAGGCAGTGCTTCCTTATGTTGACATTTTAACTATAGGTTTAAACGAGTACTTGAGAGCCAGAGAGTTAATAGTAAAATACGGGCTTAAGCCATCAGATTCGATACATGCAGCAACAATAGAAAACCATGGTTTGCAAGCAGTAGCAACTGAGGATGAAGATTTTGAGAAAGTAGGAATTAAAAGGTTATGGATTAAGAAGTAAAAATCAACACATGTACATTATTTTATAAATGCTATAAGTAAGTTTAGCTTACCATTTATAAAGTCTAATCCCTAATGTTCCACGATACCTTGTTTAACATTAGCATTACTACCATCAGCCTTCTTCCCGATTATTATCATGATTATTGAAGCCTTTACTTTCCTCATTAACAATTTAAATACTTATCTTCGACTCCACATTTAACTCAAGCGACTCTGTAATTAGATTAAAAATTTTTATTCAATAATTTCTAATGTAGTACTGCGGTGACGTTTAATAATGGGTAAGCTTCGCCCCGAAATTCTTAGCAAATATGTTCTTACAAGAGTAGGTATTAAAGATCCTTCAGTCATTGTTGGCCCAGCTATTGGCGAAGACTCAGCAATTATTGACCTAGGTGATGAGAGAGTTCTTGTAGCACATGTAGACCCTATAACAGGTGCTATTGAGTTTCTCGGATGGTTAGCTGTCCATATTGCAAGTAACGATATTGCGGTAACCGGAGCAAAGCCTAGGTGGCTGCTTCCAGTTCTTTATTTTCCAGAGGATTCATCAGAGGATCTTATAAATAAGGTAACTAAGCAAATAGATTCTGCCGCAAAAGAGTTAGGGTCGATGATTATAGGCGGTCATTCGGAATACACGCCAGGACTTAAGAGACCTCTTATTTCCATGACTGCACTGGGTATTGTTGAGAAAAATAAGGTTGTGAGAACTAGTGGGGCGAAAATAGGCGACGTAATTATAATGACTAAAACAGCTGCTATAGAGGGAACGGCAATATTGTCAACAGATTTTGCTAAAGAATTAATGGCTAAAGGAGTATCGTATGAAATCATTAAGCGTAGTGCTGAATTCATTAAGAAAATTAGTGTTGTTAAAGAAGCATTAGTTCTTGCAGAAAACAAATATGCTACATCAATGCATGACCCCACAGAGGGAGGAGTACTTGGCGGATTACTTGAAATAGCTTATGCGTCAAATAAGACCTTAGAAGTTTGGGAGGACAAAATACCTGTAGCTAAAGAAACTAAAGAACTTTGTAAAGCACTTAACATAGATGTTCTTAAATTAATAAGCTCTGGGGTTCTAATAGCGACTGTACCTAAAGATAAGGTTCGTGAAGCACTAATGAAGCTTAATTCTAGAGGCTTTAACGCTTCAATTATAGGTGAAGTACATGAAGCTTCAGGTAATCTAGTGGTTCTTCACAGAACAGGAGGTGCTGTTGAAAAATACGACAATGTTTTTGTTGAAGATGAGCTAATGAGATTATGGGAGAAGTATAAGGTTTAACTATTCGTAGCCCTCGTTTTTACTTTCAATATACTCTAGTATTTTCATAATCTTTTCAAGAAACCTTGACCTATGAACTACATATCTCTCATGTAAGCCTTCACCTACTTTAATATCTTCCCAAAACACTACAACCTTAAAGACAAGCTTTCTACCCTTTACAGCAATGAGATTAGCTTTAACGAGCACATTAGCCCCTACAGGTACAGGGTTAAGATGCTTAACTTCCACATTAACGCCAACAGTCATGTAGTCTTTAGGTAAGTACTTTTTAACGCATTTCCATGCCACATTCTCCATAAAGGCAATCATCGAAGGTGTTGCGAGAACCTCAACATCGCCGCTACCTATATTTTTAGCACTATGTTCAAGCTTAACTTCAAATACTTCTTCACATGTGATACCTATAGGTATTTTAAATTCTGCCGAGCCCAAGTGCTTCACACCTGGGGGCCAAAAGCTTACTTGAAATCAAAAATTTAGTGGAATAATTAAAATTGGTTTTCCAAAGAATGCTTTTTCGGCAACAATTATTGTTAATCCATAGGGGCCTTCTCCATCAACTTTTCCAACAATGGCAACGAAACCTCCTACCTTAGGTTCTCCATGAACCTCTGTTTCATTAGTTATCTTCACAATCCATGGCTTAAACACTCTAATCTTATGCCATTCTATAACGAATGGTGGTTTAAGTATTACATGCGCTCCTCCTGTAACAACAAACATGTTTTCACTTATTTTCCATGAAATAACGCCTGTTATTATTACCTTCTTACCTTCAAGAACTTCTGGCTTCATTATTTCCTTAATGTTCTCTATAATCTTCTTTAAGCCCAAATTAACTTCTTTAACCATTTTTACAATGCGCATTTGGGATTTTGTTAAATTACCTGAAATTTCAAGCTGATTTAGTCTCTCCAAGTTACTGTTAACTTTCTCTTCAGCTGAATTCAGAAGTTCCTTAGATTCATTAATGTTTCCGACAACATATTCTGCAATACTGGATAATATGTCGTGTATTGCCCACTTAGTATTGTTTATTATCTCTAACATTTCATCCTTAAATGGCCCTTCCCGTGTTTTTTCAACAAATTTTTCTGCAGAAGTTAGCTTACCACTTACCCCTTTAATTTCAACTATTTTTGCCGCAACAGTGCCTTTCCTAGCTTCCAATACTTTAGACATTACTTGGCCTAAATTCCATATGCCCTTCCTAAACTCCATTAGCTTCCTAATTTTACCTATTATTTCAACAACTCTTCCTTTAGCGGAAATGTTTACAAGGTTCTCTATTCCTGGAACTTCTATTTCCTCTTCAGTTATGTTGAATTCCTCTAAGTGCTTCCTTAAGTGCTTTCTTAGTTTCTCCTTAACCTTAGCTAATGCTTTTAAAGCTCTTTCTACAGCTTTATGCATAGCTACTTCTGAGATTTTAACGCTTAATTCTCTAAGCTCTGCTCTTAAATCGGCAAGTATGTGAGCTGTTTCGTTAACTAATCCCTTGTTTAAAGCTTCTTTAGCTGCCTCTATTTTACCCATAAGTTCCTCTACTTCAGTTGCGTTTAAGTAGCCTGTTTCATTTAGTTTTTTAATGTATTTTTCGAAAAGCTCTATTTGCTTTCTTAAACCTTCAGCTACAGGCGCTACTTTTTCTGCTTTAAGTGCTTCTTTAAGCCTTAACCTTACTTGTTTCATAATTTGCATACAAAGTGCTACTGTTTCATTATAGTTTGTTACGTTAAAGTATTCTCTAGCTTCCTCAAGCAAATCCTCTAAATCAGTAACATTAACGTTTCTTGCCTTAGCTAAGTTGATAAGTTTTTCAGCAATTTTCAACATGGCTTCAGCTTTATTCTTAAGAGTTTCATTAACGAACTCCTCTACTTCCTCATCAGCAGGAGTTGTTGTCGTAGCGTTTTGATTTTCCCCTGCAGGTACTTCACCGTTCTCTTGAGCTTTAACCGAAGTTACCATTGCTATAGGGGCAAGTAGGAGTAATAGTATTAGCCATATTGAAACATATTTTATGGCTTTCATTCTCACCGCCTCCGAGCTAAAATTTACCACGTATTTAGTTAAAAGGGATCTGAGTTACTATGAAGAATCGGGAAAGGAACACTTAAGGAACGGCGTGTTTCACTAAGGTTTTCTCTTTAGCTTGTAAACTTTTCTTCCCCCTACCTCAACTTCTTCAATATATCCTAGCCTTAGCAGCCTCCTAATTCTTCTATAAAGGCTTGTTTTAGGTATTTTTAAAGCGGCAATTATTTGGCTAGCTGTAGCTTCCCCTCCAAGTTCCTTAATTGCATTTATAACTTCTCTATCTCTTTCATCAAGTACGTAAGATACTGTGCTCCTCCTAACACGTAGTTTATGAAGTATTCCAACAATAGCGCCTATAGCAATGGCTAAAGCAGCTATCCATAAGCCAACTTCAGCTGTAGTAGGTGTTGGAGAAGGGGATGTTTCCGGAGGAGTTTGAGGAGATGTTTTGGTAGCAGTGGGCAACGGTGATTCCGTAGGTGAAGGCGATAATGTTGTAGGTGGAGGTTTAGTTGTTTTCTGCGGTGGAACATATACTGTATATTCAATGCTTATGTTCCCTGAAGGCAATAAAATAACGGTTCTTGAATCATTAAGTCCAACATATAAGGGCTCAGGCTCAATATTTAGCGGAATAGTGTTTTCAGGAAGCACAATAGCCACATTATCTTGGGAAACAATGTTTAAACTCCAAAGAGCCCCTTCTTTACTCGTAAGCTCCTCAGTTAAATATGTTAAAACAACTGTTCCATTCACATCAACACCTAAAATAAGAGAACCATTGTACTCTACGGGAACAAGTTCGCCAGTATCTAAATAGTAAGCATAGTATGATAGTGGTGTTCCTAAAGGCTTATGTACAATCACTGTTGGAGCGTTATATACATTATATAGTACATATGTTTCAGCAGTACCTGTTTCACTAATATCAATAACTATGTTAGCTGGTATTGGAAGAAACAAACCTAGAATTAGCATGTAAACCAGCAAAATACTCATTATTACTTTACCCGTGGGAAACCTTAAGTTAAAAAGCTAATAAACATTCCTAATAGGAAATGTTCAAATAAAGTTGAGTTGGGCTTGCTTTTCTTGAAAACAAATCAAAAGCAAGGTAGAAATATTTTTGAAAAATTATTTAGAGAACATTGTTCCGTTTAGGCTTAAGAAAAATAATCTATTTACATGATTGTTCGATATTAATTTTAAATATTATTAGTCTTAATACGTTTTAGACGGGTATGTGAAATGTTTAGTATTAAAGTATCTAAAAGTGAAGGAAGAGTTTTCGGCGAAGTCTCCGATGAAAAAGGCAATGAAGTTGACTTTGTAGTTTATGGCGAAGGAGACGCATTGGTTCTCTGTGTTTCCGGAGACAATGTTATCTCCAAAAACGTTTATAATATATTGTCTAATTTCATGAAAGAAGTTGGAAACGTTATTTCAGCATCGATAACTTTTCCTAGCGTTGAAGATGCAGGTTCTAAAAGGCTTAAAGGTAATGTTTGGATTTGTTCAAGATGGGTTTTAAAGGAGAACAGGAGTGTTGAAGATGCTCTAAATTCCCTATATTCACTCTGTCATACTAAAATTAGGTGATAGCATTAGGTGATTTAATTTTATGATGGATATAAGGTTTTATGTAGTAGTTCTAACAATATATTTTATTATAGGTTCTGTTTTTGCATTAATTTCTAGAAAATACGGCGTTAAATCATCTATGGATTACTTTGTTGGAAGCTACAGGCTTAGCGGTTTTCTTTCAGCCATGACCTATGCGGCTACAACATATAGTGCTTTCATGATGATAGGTCTTGTAGGTTTCGTTTACGCAACAGGTATTGGAGCATTCCTTTTTGAAACATCATATCTTGTAGCTACAGTTATTCTACTCAAAATTTTTGCTTTCAAAGTTTGGCTTTGGGCTCGCCGCAGTGGTTGGGTTAGTCCAGCTGAAATGCTCGGTAGCATTTACGGTTCTAAGCTACTTGCCTCAATTATTTCACTAGTTTACCTTGTAGCTTTAATTCCCTACGCTACTGCACAGCTCGTTGGTTTAGGTAGGTTGTTTGAGGGATTAGGTTTAAACTATACTTCGGGTGTAGCTTTCGGCATTGTAGCTTCTCTCATATGGATTATTTTAGCTGGTATTTGGAGTGTTGCAATAACAGATGCATACCAGGGAATATGGATGCTTACTGCGGCATTTGCATTTACAGCATGGATTATTGCATTACTTCTCCCTAATTTAGGACTAAGTTTGGGGGGAGCTGTAGAAGCCTTAATTAAAGAGGGAACATTAGGAATAACTAATTTTTGGACCCCACAAGTTTTCCTAGCATTTACGTTACCATGGATTTTCTTCGCAATAACAAATCCCCAAGTAGTTCAAAGAATTTTTATGCCTAAAAACAAAGATGCACTAAGAAACATGATAAAGTATTTTGCACTATTCGGCGCTGTTTACACAGTTTTAGTTACTATTATAGGGTTATTTGCTAAATCACTAACTTTAGCCGGAAAATTCCCTGATTTAACATTGAAAAGAGATTTAGTTACACCAACACTTACTCAAATGGCCAATCCGCTTCTCGGCTCAGTAGTTTTTGTAAGTACTGTTGCAGCAGCAATTTCAACTTTAGACTCTATAGTCTTAACTCTCTCAAGCTCCCTTTTCAAAGACATTCTAAATCAAGTGGTTAAAGTAAGAAGGGAACTTAGGTTAGTATATGCCACAACAGTAGCATTAATAGCTTTAGTTGCTATGGTTGCTCTAGCTAAACCAGGATTTGTTGTTGAACTATCTGTTCTATCAAGCGTAATACTTTTACCATTAGCACCAATAACTTTAGCTGCATGGATTAAACCTGAAAAGGTTACTGGCAAGCATAAAGTAGCCCTACTATCGTTACTAGCTGGAGTGATTATTGGATTATATGCGGCAGTGATAATTGGTCCAAAAGCAACATTTACAATGACTTTGCTTAATGCTCCACTATCCTTCTGGATACTCATAATATCTTCAATAATAGTGTTCTTAGGTTTGAAAAGAAGCTAATATTCTAATCTATCTAAGCAAAAGAGGAACTTATAATATTAGAAGAATTTTTGTGGCGAATATGGAAACTCGTATCCGCAGTTAGGACATTTTATGTATCCGCAATTCCCAAAGGTAGAATAAGGGCAACCTGTACAGGACACTGCTCTCGAATACGATATGTCGAATGTGAATCCGCATCTAGGGCATGTTATCCTCATTTCTCTTAGCCGCCTCGTTTAAACTATCTACTGCACAGCACTGCTTTAAGCGTAACTATGTTGAAATTTAGGGAAGAAATATGTAGAATAAATAGGACATTTTCAAATAGTGTAGAAAACAATGAAGAGCTGAAAGAAATTGTTTAAATGTGGTAAACTCTTCTTCCTGAAAATAGACAACATTAAACTTTACATTTACGATTCAGCAGAGAAATGCAAGTACGAAGAACCTATAACGCTCGTTTTTCTTCGCGGATTTCCGGGACAAATGAGCAATTGGAAGTACCAAGTATGGTTTTTCGAGCAAACATATAGGACAATAGTTTATGATCAAAGGGGATTTGGAAAATCAGATAAGCCATTGAAGGTTTCTTTTGAAAACTACATTTCAGACTTAGATGCAGTATTGGAGAAAAGAGAAGTCGAAGTAGAAAACACGGTTATTGTAGGGCATAGTTTCGGAGCTATGGTAGCTCAATCCTATGCTAGCAGAAGAAATGTTATGGGGTTAGTGCTAATAGGTTCTCTTAGGAAAATGAAGCCCGACATAACGGACTATATAATATGGTATACGCCCTCGTTCATATGGAAGAAAATATTCTTCACAGAAAACATCTTAACCAGAAGAATGTATAGAAATCTCATGTTTAGCCCTAAAACCCCAGATGAAGTGTTTGAGGAATTCGTAGGGGACAATAGAGAATACTTAGAAACACTACTACCACCACATGTTTACAGGTACGGTAAATACCTAGTACATTACGATACAACGGGAGATCTAGGCAAGATAAAAGCACCAACACTAGTATTAGTGGGGGGACATGACAAAGTAACTACACCTAAGGAAAACGTGGAAATAGCGAAGCTAATACTAAACTCTAAGATTATAGTAATTAAAAACGCTGGCCACCTAATATTATGTGAGAAACCCAAAGAACTTAACAGGACCATTCAGGAGTTTATTGAGGAAATAAGTAAGAAATAAATCGTATGAAATAGAGAAACAATGTTTGAAATGATGAGGGCTAGATTATCTGAAAAGTGATGATGGTTTCTGGTGCTGAAACTTTTTTAATGATACAGGTTTATCATAAATTTCGTGGTGCCATGTCTCCTAGTGTAGGTGTCTTCCATTAACTATCGCTTCTAAATGAATGTGTCATAATCTTTACCATAGATATTGAGAAGTTAAGGAGTAATATCTATAGCGATGATAAGGCTTTTAGTCCATATTGCTTCAAAATCTTAATTTAGCTTGGTCGTTCCTCATAGTGGAAGCGAGATATGTAGATAAGACCATTATACATGGCTTAAATTCTAACGTAAATTGGTCGGAGAAATATGGAGAGGTTACCAATAGGGATGCCTGCATTGGCTATATGTTAAACCTTATATACAATTATCGTATACATTAGATTGGGATATAAGCTTGAGTACAACAACACTAAGCGTTAGAATTAGGAAGGAACTTAAGGAGAAAATGAGGAAATTCAAAAATATCGACTGGAGAAGGGAGATAGAACAATTTATTGAAGAAAAAATTAGGGAATTGGAGTTAGGAGAAATCTTAAATACTATAGATAATGTGCTAAAAGATATACCTCCATCAAAGGAGCCTGCATGGAAGACTATTAGAGAAATGAGAGAGTCAAGGTAACCTCAATGTATGTTGTAGACTCATCTATATTCGTAAGTATTATAGTTAAAGATGAATTTCATCACAAGGCTAAGATGTTCCTTAAGTTGAATAGGAAAACAGACTTAATTACCGTGGACCAAGCATTTATAGAGACGGCCAATGCATTATGGAAGCACGTCTGTCTACTCAGGAGAATTCCCATGGACAAATACCCTACTCTAAGAAAGATGATAATACCATTAATAACTAATAGTGTTGCGAAGATATATAGTTCAAGAGATTTACTTGAAGAAGCAACAGATTTCGCAATAGACTACGGTATTACCGTCTATGACGCAGTATTTGCGATATTAGCGTTAAACAATAAATGTAAATTAGCAAGCTTTGATGAAAAATTACGCGATACTCTTAAAATGAAGAATTTAAACATAGTTTACATACCTTGAATTTAAGGCTACTTTAACAATTAAGTGAGCCGCGACTATTCCTTCATACACTCCACTATACATGCTCCAGCAGCTTCGTTAATAAGTTAAAAATAGAATGATTATAATTATATTAAAAAGTTCTTAATTAGAATTTGACGTAGTCCTTGCCGAGAGCACCGCACACCGGACACTTCGGCGGCGGCTCCTTGCCAACATAGGTGTGGCCGCAGATTGAGCAAATCCAGATGTATCCGTCTAGAGGCCAATCCTTTCTCTGATCAACATACTTCTTTGCTTCCTTGAACAGCTCAGCGTGAATCTTCTCAGCCTCTAACGCGTATCGGAAGCTTATCTCTGCAGCTTTATCGTCCTGAGCCTTTGCAATCTCAATGTATATTGGGTACATTTCCTCTATTTCGAACTGCTCGCCCATGATAGCCAGCTCTAGGTTCTTCGAAGTGTTGCCAGGGCCGAAGGTGGCTCCTGCAACTACCTTTGCATCTTGTTTAAGATCTTTCAGCCTTCTATAGTGGTTGCTTGCATGTACTTGCTCTGCATATGCTACTGCCCTGAATAATCGTGCCACGTCGGAGAATCCTTCCTTTTCAGCTATATCAGCGAATATCAAGTAGCGCATATGCGCCATAGACTCTCCACCAAATGCAGACATTAAGGCATCTTTAGTCATAAGTCTCGGTTCGGGCAAGAGTAGACACCCCCATTCATAGTTATTTATCGGTGGATCTAATAAATGAAGAGCTACAAAATATCGTACAACAAGCTTTTAGAAGATCATATAGAGATTTGCTGGATATCATGCTGCATTGCATAGACGATCTTACTTACTGTTTTATTGATCTATATATGTGAAAAATCGCGTTAAAGTAATCTTAAACAAATAAATAGAGTTAAAAGATAGATAGAGGGAAAACTGCCATGCCTAGAGTACCTATTGGTAGTAGGGAGTTGAGAATGCTTGTTGAAACTGTTAAGTTAGCTGAGGAAATAAAGCCTAACCAGCAAGCTAAGAGAATCGTCTTTAGGAAACATAGAATTCTGGGAACAGATGTTGACCGTGTTTTAACGGCAATATTCTACAATGCTATGAGAAGACTGGGGATAATAGACAAGGTTATTTCTGATGCAACAAAGGTACCTAATGTATTGATTCTTGATCCATGGCTTAGAGCAGCACTAAGAGTTGTAACAAACCTACTGCTGTTCGATAGGATTTCTGATAAGCTTAAAAGATTTCTTAAATGGAAAATTGCTGACTATATTTCAGTAATGACCCATCCATATGTTGGAATGTACTATTGGAGGGTTTTCGATGAAATAGAAAAGTACGAAACAAAGCCTAAGAATAAGGACGAAGAACTTGAACTAAAATACCTGTTACCTTCATGGTTTATTTCTAAAATGAGAAGCCTTCTAGGCGATAGTGAAGCTGAAGAACTCTTCAAAGCCCTAAACACAAGGCTTCCGATTAGTGTTAGAGTAAATACGTTAAAAGCTTCAGTAGAAGAAGTTGCTGGGGAACTTAGGAAACTAGGTAAGAACCCTATGGTAAGCAGTTATGTGCCAGTAGTAGTGAAGTTTGATAGACCATTAGACTTCGATAACACTAGAATTTACAAGAAAGGAAAAGTAGTGATTCAGGAGGAAGCGGCAGCTGCAGCATCAATACTTCTTAATCCTAAACCTGGGGAAACAGTTGTTGACATGTGTGCAGCTTCCGGAGGAAAAACAACCCATATAGCAGAACTTATGAAGAATAGAGGTATTATTTACGCTTTCGACATTGACAAGTACCGTATTAGGAGAATGAAGGAGCTCATAAGGAGAACAGGTGTTAGAATTGTTAAGATTTTCAAGGAGGATGCCAATAGAGCGCCTGAAATTCTAGGTGAGGAAGTAGCCGATAAGGTAATGCTTGATGCTCCATGTACAGCTAGTGGAACAATAATGAAAAAACCCTGAGCTTAGGTGGAGGCTTAGACCCGACGGTATTGCCGAAATAGCTCAACAACAATATGAACTACTTAAAACAGCAATTAAACTTGTTAAACCCGGTGGGAAAATACTTTACTGTACATGCTCACTATTTCCCGAGGAAAACGAAGAACTGATCTCTAAAATACTAAGGGAACATAGCGAAAGAGAGCTTGTACCTTTGGAAAAACCCTACTCAGAAGGATTCCTTAAGGGAACTATGAGAGCCTGGCCCCAGAGGCACGGTACTGTAGGTTTCTTCTATGCACTCCTAAGAAAGAAAGAGAAATAAACTACGCCTTCTCCCTAAGCTCTTCAAGAATAGACCTTATCTTCTTAAGCTCCTCAAGTATTTCCTCCTCAATAACCCTTCTCTCTTTAGAGGAGAGAATACCGACCTTTCTTCTCACATTAGATGCTATTTCACTGGCTAAGTTAGCGTCTATTTGGAAAAACGTTAGTTCGGGTCTAAGTGTTCCCTGAGCTGGTGTGTATATGTCTACGTTAGCTAGTTTTAGAGATCTTTGAAGCGGACCCTGTCTAACTCTTACTTCTGAAACTAAATTGTACGGTACACGTTTCTCCTTAACCCACCAAACACCGTATTTAGCGTATGCATGGTCCTCCTCAAGCTTAAAAACTATGTTTCTGTAGAATTTAGGTATCCACATAGATAATACCAATAATGGAATTACGACTAAGCCTATGGCGAATAATATTCCAGCGTAAATGTTGAAGTAACCTATAATTGCTGAAACAGCGATCATAGGTGCAAAGTATCCTAGGGAGTAAAGCCAGTAGATAACCGTTATTTTAGGTGACGATTTAAATTCCCTCACTTCAGTCATGATATTCCATCTCGTCAAGTAAGGTATTGCTTTAGAAGTATTAAAGGTGTTCTAAAATAGATTAATAAGGTTAAACCATAGGTGTAACTCATGGAGCTGTAGAAATGAAGTCTCATAACGTTAAAACAGTAAGTATCTTAACCATAGTATTATTACTTATCACATTTTCTATTACATTAAGCTTTCTAGTTCGTGAAGAAAAATGCTCCATTAGAACGTTTTTAGCTAAAGCTAAGGAGGCATACTATGCTTTTAAGAATAAGCCTAAACAGGGTATGTCTAAAGCTATAATGCTAGACAACTTTTCTAGAGATATAATACTGAACTCCAATGTAATCAACGACACGGTAATTTTAATCAATAACACACTATATTACTATGCAATCTTAAGATTTTATGGTGAAGACTGCCCAGGAATTATTGCAAAGAATTCTTATTTGGGTTCAAACGTACATCTAAGACTACTGCCAACTAATGTGACTACTACAGGCGGTAGACTATGGATTTACGAAATCGACATTAACGGTTCCAGAAATGTAATTAAGGTTTACGAAATACCATTCATAACAGGGTTGTACAGGCTGTATGGGGATAGCATAGACTTGGGCCATTCTAACGAATGGAACATATTGTGGATTGTTCTGAAGGAAGCAAGTTAATGTTTAAAAAATTATTTAATATGTTAACGGAGATGTTGTGAGAAAGTTTTAAATTACCTCTAGAAATATTAGAATTCTCGAAATTTCCCAAGCCTATAAACCATGTTTTGTTAGGTGGTGCTAATTGCTACATGTGAAGAGAGAATAAGAATATTCGACACTACACTTCGCGATGGCGACCAAATGGCCGGCGTCGAACTTTCCCTCGAAGACAAAATAGAAATCGCTAAAGCTCTTGACGAACTTGGTGTAGACATTATTGAAGCGGGGTTCCCTATTTCTTCGAAAATAGATTTTGAAACCATTAAAAGAGTTTCTAAGGAGCTTTCAAAAGCTAAAGTCGCTGCTTTAGCTAGGGCTTCTAAAAAAGACATTGATGAAGCTGCTGCTTCAGAAGCCCACGTAATTCACGTATTTATAGCCACTAGCAATATTCATTTAAAATATAAGCTTGGTTTAACTAAGGAACAAGTTCTAAATAATATTGCCGAAGCCGTCGAGTATGCTAAGGAATATGGAGCCTTAGTGTTGTTTTCTGCAGAAGATGCTACACGAAGTAATAGAGAATTCTTGGTTAAAGCTTACAGGGAAGCTGTAAGCGCAGGTTCTAAGTACATAAATATACCTGATACTGTTGGTGTAGCTACACCATGGGAAATACATGGCTTAGTTAGCTATGTTCGTTCAAACCTACCTTCATGGGTTTGGATCGATGTACACTGCCATAACGATTTCGGCATGGCTACAGCTAATACTTTAGCAGGAGTGTTTGCGGGAGCTAATGGAGTTCAAGTAACAGTTAATGGCTTTGGTGAGAGAGCTGGAAATGCTGCTTTAGAGGAAGTGGTGGCTGCACTTCATTTCCTAATGAGACTTAATACGAATATTGAGTTAAAAAAGCTAACATGGGTATCAAGGTTAGTTGCGGAAAAATTTAGAATAAACCTTCAACTCAATAAGCCAATAGTGGGTATAAACGCGTTCGCCCATGAAGCTGGAATACATGTTCATGGAGTACTAAGTAATTCTGCAACTTACGAAGCAATGGCCCCGGAAGACGTAGGTAATCGTAGAAGAATAGTTTTGGGAAGACACAGCGGCCGTCACGCCGTTATATGGGCTCTTGAAAGAATAGGTATAAAACCCACAAATCAACTAGTAAACTTCATTCTCTACAGGCTTAAAGAAGTAGCTCCTAAAATCAAAAAGGTTTCAGAAGATCAAATAAAATCCTGGATCAACGAATTTAGCAAGATTAAAGGTGTAGAATGTTATGCGCAAAATCCTTGTAATACCAGGTGATGGAATAGGCCCTGAAATAACGGAAGCAACAATGAAAGTTTTAAAAGCAACAATATTAAAGTATGGAATAAACGTAGAATTTGTAGTAAGCCAAGCCGGCGATGAAGCTTTTCGTAAATTTGGAGATCCTCTTCCGCAAAACACTTTGAAATTAGCTGAAAAAGCAGATGCTATTCTTAAAGGACCTGTTGGAGAAACAGCATACGATGTTATTGTTAAACTACGTAAAATGTTTAACCTATACGCTAACGTAAGGCCTGCTAAAAGCTTCAGCGGAGTATCAGCCATAAAAACAGCTGACTTAGTTATTGTTAGGGAGAATGTTGAAGACGTATATGTGGGTGCAGAATATAGGGTAGGTGATGTAGCTATAGCTTTAAAGATTATTACATCGAAAGGCGCTAGAAGAATAGCTAAAGTAGCTGCTAAAATTGCTAGAAATAGGAGGAACAAAGTAACTATAGTTCACAAGGCCAATGTTCTAAGAATTACTGACGGATTATTTAGAAATGAAGCCCGTAAAATACTTGAAACAGAGAATGTAAGTATTGACGAAATGTACGTTGATGCTGCAGCAATGGAGCTTGTTAGAAACCCAGGTAGATTTGATGTAATATTAACTATGAATCAGTATGGTGATATTCTAAGCGACTTAGCAGCACAAATCGTAGGAGGACTTGGCTTAGCTCCTTCAGCCAATATCGGCGATTCAAAAGCTATTTTCGAACCAGTACATGGGGCTGCTTGGGACATAGCTGGTAAAGGTATAGCTAACCCCGTCGCAATGATTCTTTCAGCAGCTATGATGATTAAGTGGCTAGGTTATGATAAACCAGCGCAAAGAATATGGGATGCTGTAGAAGAAGTGTTAGCTTCAGGCATTAAAACACCCGATATAGGCGGAAATAGCTCCACTATGGAATTTGCTGAAGCCGTAGCCGCAAAGGTGTGAGGAACATGAACAGCTTAGCTTTAAAAATTCTTGCGAAACATGTTGTTGAAGCGGAAACATTGGAGCCAGGAGGCCTAGTTTATGCTAAAGTCGATAAAGTAATGGTTAATGACGTAACAGGACCCATTGCTTTAAACGTTCTAAAAGAGACAGATGCTGAAAAACTAGTAAATGAGAGGAAAGTTAAAGCATACGCTGTTTTAGATCATTACTCTCCACCGCACAATTGGGATGCTGCTAATGCTCATATTAAACTTAGAAAGTTTACGAGACAACATGGGTGCGTACTTTTCGACGTTGGCTCGGGAATTGCTCATCAATTACTTGTTGAGGGAATAGTTAAGCCTGGAGAGCTAATAGTTGGGACAGACAGTCACACCATTACATATGGAGCTTTAGCAGCTTTTGCAACAGGTATAGGTAGTTCAGAAGCAGCATACGTAATGGCTACGGGGGAATTATGGTTTAAAGTGCCTGAGCCCCTATATGTAAGGTTAATAGGGAAATTCAAGCCCGGTGTAGTAAGTAAGGATTTAGCATTATACCTCTTAGGGGAAATGGGTACTGAAGGTGCTCTATATTGTTCAGTTGAATTCTTTGGTGAAGGCCTAAAGAGCTTAGACTTAAGTGATAGACTTACGGTAGCTAATATGATGGTTGAAGCCGGGGCAAAAACTGCTGTTTTCCCATACGATAGTGAAACTGAAAGGTGGCTATTAAGCTATGGAGTTAAGCCGGATAAGAAATGGAAGGAGCTAAAGTTAGAACCTAATATTGAAGCTAACATGGAGGTCGATTTATCAAATATTGAGCCTTTAATATCTGAACCCCCTATGCCCACAAGAGTTAGGCACGTTGCAGATTTAGAAGGCACCCTCGTAGACCAAGTGTTTGTAGGTAGCTGCACTAATGGAAGATATAAGGACATACTAATCTTAGCACGTCTTCTCAAAGGTAAAAAAGCTAAAACGAGGCTCATAGTAATTCCAGCATCCATACGAATATTGAAACGCATAGCATACGAAGGAATACTTAGCATCCTTATTGAGGCAGGGGCCATAATAGGAATGCCTGGCTGCGGACCTTGTTTTGGAGCACATATGGGAGTTCTAGGAAACTACGAAGTCATGGTTTCTACGGCTAATCGAAACTTTCCTGGAAGAGCTGGTCCACCTAGCGCTAAAGTCTATTTAGCTTCACCTTACACAGCAGCTGCAGCAGCCATTACCGGGACGATAACTGATCCTAGACCTTTAATAAAGAATTCGTAAGGTTAGAAGAGGGAAGGGAAAATGAGGGTTAAAGGATATGCGCTTTTAGTTGGTGACAATATAGATACAGACACAATAATTCCTGCAAGATACTTACATAAAAGTAATCCAGAATGGCTAGGCAAACATGTGTTTGAAGACGCTCCTGAGATTAAAAATAAACTATTGAGCCTACCTAAACCGATAGCAATAATTGCTGGGAAAGGATTCGGCTATGGAAGTAGTAGAGAACATGCTGTAATAGCGCTTAAGGCCGCTGAAGTTTCATTAATAATTGCAAGAAGTTTTCATAGAATATTCTACCGTAACGCTATTAATAATGGGTTGCCAGTAATAGAAGCTAATTTAACAGAAGTTAAAAATGGGGACTTAGTAGAAGCAGACCTTGAAAACGGAATAATTCTTGCAGGAAATAATGCTGTATTCAAATTCAAACCTATGCCAAAACGGCTTCTCGAAATTTTAAAGCATGGTGGATTAAAATATTTCCTTAAAAAGCTAGCCTCAGAAGAGCTTGGAAAGTAATAGGTGCAAATACGTTAATTGAAAACTGATTATCTTTAAAAGCAGTAAAGCAACTAAACCTACAGTATTACCTTATATCTTTTACCGCCGAATTTTGATAGTAATGTTTCATACTCTCTCTTACCAAGTACTGTTAGAACCTCTACCCTTGAACCTCTAAACGCATAAACTACGGCTTTTCCCTCAATTGAAACAGCAATGTAAACATCATTCCATGAATCATAAACTATTTGCACTGGATTTATTAAAATGTTTAAAATTTCTTTTTCAGACATTTTTCTTTCGGCAATCCTTTCTTTCGCATGCTTTGAAATGATAATTTTGGCTTTTTCAGGAATAATCATGTTAACCACTTATTAACATCATGATTTATATGCTTATTTAGGTAAATATTTGGGAGAGCATGCCGTATTTTAGAATACAACCAAAAATTTTTTCTTACACATTAGCATCAGTATAGCTTACATGAGTAATGTATTGGGGAATGTGTTAGATATGTCCAAAAGCCGTCGTGACTTTGAAAGGTACATACCTTATCTTCTAATTCTTCCGGCTCTTAGCTACTTAATATTCTTTATAGGGTATCCTTTGATTCAAGCGCTTTATCTTGCACTTTTCCCTTATGGAAGATTTAGTATGGAGAACATAGATTACTTATTCACCAGCCCCTTCTCTAGGTTTGAAGAGGCATTTGCAAATACAATAATTCTCGTTATAACCATAATTCCTATACAAGTAGCTATAGCTATAGGTTTAGCTATGCTTTTTAACATGAAATTTCCCGGAAGGAATACTGCATTATACATGGTTGTTTTGCCGTTAACAATAAGTGATGTTGCAGCAGGGCTTATATGGTACTCTCTTCTCTCATCAAACGGCTTCTTTAATAAACTACTTATTAACCTAGGGCTTATTAGCGAACCTATTCAGTTTTTCGGATACCAGTTCAGACATATGGAGTTTTTAGCAATTGTTTTAACGGAGCTTTGGAGAGCTACAGCAATAGTCTTCGTAATATTATTTGCTGGATTGCAAATGATAAGTAGAGAATACATTGAAGCTGCAGAGGTTTTCGGAGCAACAGTTTGGCAGAGAATAAGGTACATTGTTTTCCCAATGTTGAAACCCAGCCTTCAAGCAGCATTAATTATTAGAACACTTTTCGCATTCCAAATATTCGGTGTAGTATGGATTCTTGCTGGAAGAGACATTCCAGTTCTCGCCGGAGAAGCATATTATGAGCAAGTTGAACTTAAACATACAGGAGTTGCAGCAATTTATGCTCTAATAATAGCTTTAATATCTATTGCAATAGGCTACATTTACATTAAACTTTTTAAGGCCAAGTACTTGGAGGTGTAATGTTATGAAAGTTAAGGATATGTCCATTGTAAAATACTACCTTGTAAAGATACTTATTGCTGGCGGAGCAACAATAGCTGTTCTCTGGATACTTACACCATTCATAATAGCTATTCTCTATGCTTTCACTAACCCAGCTGATTACTATAGTCCAAACATCGTTCTTCCTTTGAAATACACTTTCGAGCATGTTCAGAAGCTTTTAGCTTTAGGAGCAACTAAAGCCATATTTAATAGTGTAGCGGTAGCACTAATGACTATAGGGTTAAGTTTCATATTAGGGCTTCCAGCTGGATACGCTTTTGCAAGATACATTTTCCCAGGCAAGGATAGTCTTAAGCTTTTCATAGTGAGTTTAAGAATGTTTCCGATAATGGTAATAGCTGTTCCCCTAGTTACACTTTACATTAGACTAGGCCTCTCAGACACTCTCTTAGGTGTAGCTTTAGCTCACACAGCAATGTCTTTACCTTTCGTAATAGTAATTACATCAAGTATTTTCGCAGGTGTACCCAAGGAGCTTGAAGAAGCAGCGCTTATATTTGGTCTTGATAGGAAAAGCGCTTTCCTAAGAATAACAATGCCTTTAGCTCTTCCCGGACTTGCTGCTGCAGCAATATTCACATTCATTATGTCTTGGAATGAGGTTTTCATAGCATCTGTTTTAACATTAACTAATAGAACACTACCTGCATTCATACTTACATCCGCTATGGCAGCTACAGATTTCATAAAGTTTGCAGCAGGATTCATTATGATTCTTCCAGCTATGATTTTCGTTTTTATAGCTAGAAGATACCTTATAACAATGTGGGGTATAACGCTAAGGTGATTAGGTAATGGTAGATGTTCACCTAAAAGACATCGTTAAGAAGTTCGGTAAGACCATAGCTGTAAACGGAATAAACCTTGATATTAATGATGGAGAATTCATAGTTCTCTTAGGACCTTCAGGCTGCGGTAAAACAACAACATTAAGAGTTATTGCAGGATTAGAGAAACCTGATGAAGGACATGTTTTCTTCGGTGATCGAGAAGTAACATATCTTCCACCTAGGGAAAGAAATGTTTCAATGGTTTTCCAAAGCTATGCAATATGGCCTCATATGACAGTTTACGATAACATAGCTTTTCCATTAAAAATAAAGAAAGTACCTAGAGAGGAAATAGATAAAAAGGTTAAGTGGGCTGCAGAACTTTTACAAATATCTGAATTACTCAATAGATATCCTCATCAGCTATCCGGAGGTCAAAGGCAAAGAGTTGCTGTTGCTAGGGCAATAGTTGTGGAGCCCGACGTTCTCTTAATGGATGAACCGCTAAGCAACTTAGATGCGTTATTAAGAGTTAAAATGAGAAGTGAACTTAAGAAGCTTCAAAGAAGAATTAAGGTAACAACAATTTATGTTACACATGACCAAGTCGAAGCAATGACTATGGGGGATAGAATAGCTGTAATGAATGCTGGGAAAATAATGCAAGTAGGTACTTCGGAGGAAATATATCTTAAACCGTCAAACCTCTTCGTAGCCGGGTTCGTAGGGTCACCGCAAATGAACTTCTTTGAAGCGACTGTGAGAATAAACGATTCTAACATCATCTTAGACGCAGGAGACTTCGCAATAACTTTGGAGAAGGAGTATGCGGAATTCCTCAAGAATTATGATGAAAAAACAGTTATAGTAGGTATAAGGCCTGAACACATGTATCCCCTAGACTTAATTGCTTCTAAGAAGGAAACTTCCGAAATAGAGGGAACCGTAGATTTTGTTGAAGCATTAGGATCAGACACAATAGTCCATGTAAATACAGGGAACATGATAATGGTTGTGAAAATTAGTGGATCTCACCGTTACAAAATAGGGTCTAAAATTAAAGTGGCGTTAGATTTAAGACAACTCCATGTTTTCGATAAGAGTACTGAGAAAGCAATAATATAGTTTGAGGCATTAACTATTGATAATAGCTTTACCCATAAGAGGAAAAGATATGCACAGTATTAAATATAGGGGCTCCTTTGCTAGAGCAAAGTACTTCATAATAGTTAAGCGTGAAGACAATAGAGTAGTAACACTAGGAACTATTAAAAACCCTTATAGGAATTTGAAGCGAAAAGCTGAGTCTCTAGTATTGAAAATGCTTAAGGAGAAAGGTGTTGAAGCAATTGTAGTACATGAAGCAAACCTAGAGCTAACCGAATTAGCCAAGGAAGTAGGTATTAGAATATTCTCCGGCAATTTAAACATGAGAAACAGAGGATCCTAAGGGGAGTTATTAGCGGAATTTTTATGAGGGATTCGGGATATATTTATTTTTAAAATACTTAGGAATAATGGAGTTACAATAGATAAAAGATATTAAATAATCTTTCAAAATCAACTTTCAGAATCATTATCATGAAGGGTTAGTGTTTATGCTGAACGCATCATTACTTGTTATTCCAGTAAGTATACTTGTTATAGCGTTTATGTTATCCCTGATATTAAAGGATAAGTTAGGGAAATATGTTTTCTCAACATTTTCTGCTGCTGCATCGCTTTTCATGATCTACATAGGGTTAGATGTTTTAGTTTCTGGAAGTAAGCTTTCATACACTGTGTTTTCCTATAACGCAGGAATTCTCTCATTAGGACTTAATAAGCTTGAACTTGTCGTAGATCCTATTTCAGCAGTTTTCCTCGTGGCATTAGGGATTTTGGGGTTAGCTGTATCAATTTATTCTATGAGTTACTTGGAATATTATCTGAAGCATAAATACAGCTTACAATTCTTTGGTGCAGCATATACCTTATTTTTAGCATCAATGTATATGGTGTTAACTTCCTACAACATTCTATGGTTTATTGTGTTTTGGGAACTCATGACTGTTTTCTCCCAGCTCCTAGTGGCTTACGAATTTAGAAGAGAAGTTGCTCGAAAAGCCGCCTACAAGTACTTTTTCATGGCTAAGGCTAGTTCGGAATTTATAATATTGTTTGCTTTAATTACGCTAGTTTATTTCACAAACTTCCATACCGACTTTTCAAGCATTAGAATAGCCATTGCTTTAGCTGCTCAGCAAAACCCATTATCAATAGCTGGAATTTTTGTGGTTCTATTAGCTGGATTAAGTGTAAAATCAGCTATTTACCCTGTGCATTCATGGCTTCCAGACGCGCATTCTGAAGCCCCAAGCAATATTTCAGCGCTTTTAAGCGGCATAATGGTTAAAATGGCTATATACATGATGGTAAGATCTTTCGTATGGTTCGCACCACTGCTCATAACGCTTATGTGAGGTGCTTGGAAAGTGGATACTTCACCCATACTTTCAATATTTCTTCCCGTGATTTTCGCAGTATTTCTCACATCATTTACACTTTACATTGTAAGGATAGTTAAAGGACCAACAGTTTTCGACATGGCGTTAGCTGTTGACTGCTTAGCTTTCGATTTAGCGGTATTCATAGCCTTACTTTCACTATACTATGACACACCGTTTCTAATAGCTGGCGCTATTGCACTAGCTCTCTGGGCTTACATCCTCGACATCTACATTTCCAAATACTTTTTAACAAAAGAACTTGGAGGTCGTAAATGAAATGTTTGAACCACTAGAATACATTATCTTAGCGTTGGGAATGATTCTAGTTGCAATAGGGGCGTTCTGTGATTTAGCTGGAGCATTAGGTATGGTTAGGTTTCCTAATTTCTTCGTTAGATTGCATGCGACAACAGTAGGATCAATAGGAGGAGCAGTCATACCCCTAATAGGTGTAGCTTTAATAGCTTCGGTATCCGATCAACTCGGATTCTTCAAATGGACAATTAGTGGAGGAGCTCTAGTTGCTGCTCTCATAATTCTCCTCGTTGCTCCGGCAGGATCTCATGCACTTGCATATTCAGCCCATAAGTCTAGAGCTGTACCCGTAGAGCCTAAGGTTTGTGATTTACTTGAAGAGCATGAGAGAATGAAGGGTGAAAGAAAGACTAGCGAGGAGGGTGAGGAAACATGATATCGATAGGATTGCTCATAATAGCTTATTTAGCAACTATCGCGGTTGTTTTCACGTATAAAGCTATTGTTGAAAAAGATCTCATAAAAGCTATCGTATATTCTGCTGGTCAATCAGTAGCTTACGCTATAGCTTACGCTACACTATTAGCTCCTGACATAATGTTAGCCTACATTGCTATAGGTGTAGGCGTATACTCAATAATTCTACTTTATGTTGTTTTAAAGACAAGTAGGTTTGAGGAGGCGTAATTAGAATGGAAAGTGTTAAAACACTCTTCATAGTCTTGATGGTAATAGCCTTCGCATTGGTAATAACGTATATTAGCTATGGTACAATAGGGTATTCGCCTAAGGAGGAAATTAGGCCCTTAGGTGAACATTTCGTAAAATTCACGTTTAACGAAGAAGAGAAAATCTGGTGGGCTGCATCACCAGAAACAATAACGGCTGCTCTTTGGGACTATAGAGGTTTAGATACAGTCTATGAGACAACAGTATTTTACCTTGCAGTAATAGGGTGCTTAGCCATCTTTAGACTTAGGAAACCATCATTTCTTAGGGAACTAGAGGAGAAAGAAGGTGTAGAATTAACAGTTATTGTAAAGGTTGTTACAAGCATTATTGTTGCAGCAATACTCTTAATATCAATAGACATTGCCCTACATGGACACATTACTCCTGGTGGAGGATTCCAAGCGGGTTCGGCATTTGCAGTAGCACCACTTCTCCTAATAGCTGCGTTCTCCAGAAGCTTTCTTGAAAAATTAGGGTTTAGAATAAACATATCACATACTCTAAGAACCCTAGGATTACTGATAATAGCTTTCGTAGCTATTCTCCCACCCTTACTTTCAGGATTTATCCTACAGAACCAGCCAAAACCGTGGGCAATCTTCCCAGGATATCCTGTGAAACTAGGACCCTTCGAACTAGGGGGTTCATTATTCTACCTTGATATTGGAGAGTACTTGAATGTAGCTATGGGCTTTCTAGCAATATTCCTCCTAGTCTCATTGCCTGAAAATGTATTTAAGAAGGATATAGAGGGTGTTGAAAGTGGAGCTTGAAACATTAGTTGTAACCTACATTTACGCAATGTTCTTCGCGGTTTTCGCTACGGCACTTTACGGAGTTGTGATTAAACCTAATATTGTAAAGAAAATAATAGCACTATCTATTCTGGGCGATACTGCGAACACGATAATAATATTCCTAGGCTACCGTACTGTAGCCAAACCATTGCCGCCAATATTTCCTGAAAGAATATTCTCAAGGGATGTTCTCGAAATGCTTCTTTTAAGAACTGTTGATCCAACACCTCAAGTACTGGTAATTACAGCTATCGTAATTAACATGTCTGTTACAGCTCTGCTTGCTTTCCTTGCAATTCAAGTTTACAGGTTGTACGGTACACTTGACTTTAGAAAGGTAATTAAGATGAGGGGTTGGTGAAGCCATGGCAAATTATGCTAAAACAGTGCTTATAGCTATACCCCTATTCATACTCTACCTTATATTTGCCGGAACATTTAGCGTAGAAGACGTAGTGTTTGGAGCTTTAGCTTCTCTCACGGTCTCCACATTGATTTCTGAAGTTCTCGTAAAGCAGCATAGAAAGCTTACAGAATTAAATAGGCTAGCGGTTCTAATCAAGTATTTCTTCCACTACATTACAGCAATAGAGTTTAGAGCGCACTCTGATGTTATTAAGAGAATATTTAGCCCTAAAATGCCTATAAATCCGGGAATAGTCAAGGTACCCTATCATGTTGAAACAGACTACGCCCTCGTAACAATAGCTAATTCAATAACAAACACACCAGGAACAGTAGTTGTCGATGTTGATAAGGAGGAGAAGAAGCTTTTCGTACATTGGATTGACGTTAAAGGTATTGATGAGAAAATAACTTATGAGAAAATATCTAAAACCTTCGAAAAATATGCTAAAAGAATATTCGATTAGTTTGGGGTGAGATACGATGGTTGAACAATTAATACCCTACTACAACGTAACAATAGCTTCTCTTCCAGGGTTAGCTGTACTCATATGCGCAACAGGAGCTTTCGCCTTACCGTTAATAGCGTTAGTTATTAAAGATAGAAGGGTTTGGGAAGTATATAACCTTGTAATATCGTTTATTGTAGCTTTAATTTCATATAGACTGCTTCTAGCAGTACTTGAGGTAGGTAAGCCGTTAATATACACGTTTAGCGGTTGGCCTGCACCTTTAGGAATAGTTTACGAAGTCGATGTTTTCAATGGGCTTCTAGGAGTAATGGTTACTTCAATAATGTTTCTAGTTACGCTTTACAGTTTAAAATACATGGAGCATGATGATGGTTTACAATGGTACTACACTTTGCTTTTAGGCATTGAAGCAGGAATGCTGGGGTGTCTCTATACCGGTGACTTCTTCAACTTATTCGTAATGATTGAGGTAACCAGCGTTTCAGCCTATGCCTTAGTAGCTTTTAGAAGATACAATAAGATAGCTATTGAGGCCGCGATGAAGTACGCTATTTTCGGAGCATTAGCTACAACAATGTACTTCACAGCGATAATCTTTGCTTATGGTAGCTTAGGAACACTTAACATGGCAGATATGGTTTTGAAAATCGCTGGATTCACAAATATGCCTGTAACTAATGGATCCTTCGGAATAGTTCATTATGGAATAGCATTATTCGTGGTTTTCGCGCTTTGGTCATTCACATTTAAAGCAGCATTGTTTCCCAACCACTTCTGGCTTCCGGACGCCCATGCTGCAGCACCTTCATCTGTTTCGGCGATTCTTTCGGGATTAGTTGTTAAAGTTGGAATATACGCTATTGCAAGATTTATTTATACAATATTCTTAGGTTCAGGAGGGCTGGAAAACCTAGTTAACATTGTTCTTACAGTACTATTCATAGCAGGCGCTGCATCAGCCTTTTTAGGATCAATACTTATGCTTGTTCAAAAAGATCTAAAGAGACTAATAGCTTACAGTACTATACTCAATATAGGGTATATTTCCATAGGGCTTGGCCTAGGGAATTTACTGGGGATAGTGGCTGCAATATACCACATAATCAATCATGCCATTGCTAAGTCAGCGCTCTTCCTTTCAGCCGGTGTATACATTCACTCCTTCAAAACTAGGGAAATAGAGAAGCTCTCCGGCGTAGGAAGACTGCTTCCTATCACAACGTTCTCATTCATTATTACGGCATTTGCTTTAGCAGGAATACCTCCATTAAATGCTTTTATGAGCAAATTCCTGCTTTATGGAGCACTTGTAGGTAAACATCCTGCACTAGCATTACTAGTGATAATACCAAGTATTCTTGCATTCCTAGCTTACCTAAAAATAATCTATGTAATATACGTTAAGCCTTTACCTCAAGAAGAATCGAAATATAATGTAAAAGAATCTTTGATGATGACTGCACCTATTTTCATATTAGCACTAGCATGTATTGTAATAGGAATACTTACACCCTATATAGTAGACAACTACATAATGCCTGCTGCTCGCTCAGTAATAGATACTAGAAGCTATGTTGAATCAATGCTAGAGATAGCTAAAGTACTTCCGTAAAGAAGATACGGTAACTCTGCAGGAGCTGCGGAAGGAAAAATAGTAAAGGTCTCATAGTGATTTCAGGTAACCTAGAAGGTTTGCTTAGAAAATACAATATTATATTCAGCTAAGCCTATTATGGAGGAAGGATTCAGTTGAAAAATTTAGGTTTTAAATGTTTAACTTTAATGTGATATTTCGCAACCTATCTGACAATATGTTATTAACTATGTTTTAACGTTTTTTAGTGCATCTAAAACTACTTTAGCTGCTACATCAACTTTCTCCTTTAGCTCTTCAGCGCTTGCTAGAGCAACTTCTTCAGGTTTAACTAAGCTGTCACTTACAACTAATAGTGCACCTGTTTTCACGTTTCTCATCCATCCTAGCGAAAATATTACCGCACATTCCATTTCAACTGCTAGAATTCCTCTTTCACTCCATTTCTTAGCAAACTCTGGGTCTTCAGCATAGAAAGCATCGCTACTTAAAACTGGTCCGAGAAAATATTTTACACCATGTTTCTTCGCCGAGGAAACAAGAGCACATGTTACCTCATGATGTGGTGCTGTAGGCATACATGCTTCATGAGCATACATTCCTATAGCATTTCCTCCAGTATAATATGCTGCACCAGTCGCAATAACTATGTCTCCCTTACTAAGCTCCTTAACCATGCCTCCACATGTTCCAAGCCTTACAATAACTTTTGCTCCAAGCATTCTTAGTTCTTCAAAAACAATAGCTACAGAGGGTCCTCCTATACCATGTGTTGCAATAGTTACTGGAATACCTTTATAATAACCAGTGTATGTTAGGAAACCTCTGTTTGTATTAACTATTCTCGGTTTTTCAAGAAGTTTAGATACTTGCTCTACTCTAGCTGGGTCTCCAGCTACAATTACTCTTTCAGCTATATCTTCAGGTTTAGCTTTAATATGGAAGGGTGGGGAAGACATTTTTAACATAACCTAATATATAATGGTTTTAAACAAGGAAGTTTTAAGGTAAAGAAGAAAAATTTTGTTTTAAGGAAGAGTTTTAGCCTAAGATGCTTCTCCAGTGTTCTATGTCTTCTTTAGTTAGCGGTAATGGTACTTCTACTTCACCACTTCTTATTTTATCTTCAAGCTCCCTAATTGCTTGCCATATCCATTCTGGTTGCGCTTCTCTCATAGCCTTGACTTTTGCTTTAATTTCCTCTGGAGGCATGGGTAGTATTTTCTTTCCAGTCATTTTCTCTGCTTCAATACCCATCTGTATGAATTCGTCTAAATCATCGAGTGTACTTACAGATATACCCTCCATTAATTCTCCATCGACCTTGGTACCAATACCTAACAGGAGAACTCCTTCGTTTCTTTCAACAATCTCTCTAAACTTACCGTCTAAAACTAATTTTGTAGCGTAATATACTCCCTTATCAACTCTCTTCATCATACTTGCAATTACGAATCCTGGATTAATCCAGTCCTGGTCTGCATCAACACCTATCCAGAATGGTGGACCCATATCTAGTCCTTTCTCTTTAGCTATTTCCTCAACTGCTTGGTTAATTCCTAATCCTAAAGGTCCTGCAACGTTATATACTGCTATTGCTCCTTTAGCATACATTTCCTTAGCAGCTTCGTAACCCTTGGTTATATCACTAAATGTTCCAGTGTATGTCCACAAGACTCTGTCCTTAACATCAAGTGATAGTATGTTGTTCGGGTTCTTAGATTTCTTCTCATACTCGTCTGGAAAGTGCTCCTTGTACCATTTTAGTGCCCAATCACAGCCCCACTTATATCCCACTTCGAACTTCCATAGTACTGGTATTTCAATGCCTAAAACCATACCTACATGTGGGTAGTCATAGTGTGCAGCTAATAAGCATCCTAATGCTCCGACTAAAGCGCTTCCCTTATGCTCTTCGAACTTAATGTCTAACATGTTTGGTAAGTAGTGCCCTAATTTATCTTTAGCTAATGCTTGAGTGTACGTGTCTATGCCTGCGAAGTTTTTGTCAGGGAATTCCTGTGCTACCTCAAGTAATGCATCGCTTAGTAGGAATCCTACACCAACTATTAAAACTACGTCCGGATCTTTAGCTGCAGCTCTTAGGTTTGGTAGGTAGTCTGCTTCGGTTTTACTTATAAGCTCAATTACCTCTACTCCGAAGTCTCTCTTTGCTTCATCTGCACCCTTAAATGCCATATCGTTGAATGATAGATCTCCTCTTCCTCCAATGTCCGAAACAACTGCTATCTTAACCTTTTTAGCAGGTGTTGTTGGTGGCGCAGTTATTGCGGCATCGGGCATAGGTAGCGGTGCACCTGTTTCTTCAAATAGCTTCATTAGTTGTGGTCCTAGTTCGCCCGTAACTGTTCCAATGTCCTCGTTGTTTAAGACTATTCTTTGAAACGCTGTTAAGTATACGTTCTTGAAGTCTCCTCCTTTAGCTCCAAGGCTCGGAATTAAAGCTACTAATGCATCCGGTGTTGCAAGCTGCGTTCCAACACCTGCTGCAAGTATTCTTAATGGTCCCTCAGGTACGGCAGCCGAAGCTTCCTGCACCGATGGGAAGAATCCTACGTTCTCTAATACTTTAACTTGCGTTTCAGGCCTCGTTAAGTACTCTATTAGCTTCCATGCTGCATCCTGGTTAGGCGCACCTTTAGGTATAGCTAATCCAGCAATTACTAATATGAAGCCTCTACCTTTAGGTCCTGCTGGTACAGGTACTACTACGAAATCTTCAGGCTTGTTAACTATTGCATCCTTTATTCTAGCTGTATGGTCCCATGCAACCCAAACTTCCTCCTTAAGTAATGGGTCTGCCATTGCATCCCATGTGGTGCTGCTTGGATGCACATACTTCCATAGTTCCCTTAAGAACTCCCATAATTTCACGGCATCATTGCTTGCAAAGTTTTTAACCTGTGCTCCAGTGAATGCTGGGTAAAGGTACCCATGTAGGAATCTTACAAATAGCCCCTTAGGGCCAGCTGGGAAACCTACTTTAGGACTACCTGTTTCCTCATATAATTTCTTAGCCCATGCAAGAAATGCTTCATAGGTCCACTTAGAAGATCCTGATAAAATGTCGTCTTTAGTTAATCCTTCAGGCAAATAGTCAAAAGCTTTCTTATTGACTACCATAACATATGTTGCGGTCATCCATGGTACATAAGCTTTAATTCCATATAAATTACTGTAATCTTCTAAAACCTTTGGAAAAGTTCTTCCACTTAATGTACCGAACTTGCTTAAGTCCTCAAGCCATCCTTTAGATGCAAAGAAATCTAATCCTCCATGAAGTTCTCCTATGACACTTATTGTCACTTTTCCTGCTTTCTCCTCTGACTCAAGTCTTGTAGCTAAGTCTTCATAGGATGATGCAACGAATTCTACCTCAATACCCGTTTCCTCCTTAAACTCCTTCAGCAACACGTCCTTTACAAACGCCTGTTCCTCAGGCGGGTTTAACTGCGTTGAAACCCAAATAATCTTCTTTGCTGGTGGTGCTGGAGCCATCATCATAGCTGCAGCAGCGATAACAGCCACAATAACTATTGCAGCTATGATTATTGCAGCCGTTTTAGAAATAGCTTTAGAATGCATAATATGCACCCTTCTTAAACCACGATAATTAATTTGTTTCTGAATTTATTATTTCGTTCGATACTTAAAAATTTTAACTAAAGCAATAGCAGCTTATACTCTTATAAACCCCGGCCGCACCGATACTACAGTATGTCTGAGTCACTAATCGAAATTTACGCGGACCCCGAAGTTCACGGGGAAATAAGAAGTACTTTAAGGAAAATACCTGGCCTAGGAAATACTGTAGTTAAGATTATTGGAAGAAAAGTGAAGAACGATCTTTTTTACGCGGAAAATGAAATAGTGAAGAAGAACAGGTATGAAGTTTTTATAATAAACATTTCAGCTATTGTTCCCAAATCGCTCGTTAGAGATGTTGTAAATATTGAACTACATAAAGCCATACTTTATTTCAAAAACGAAGCCGTTAAAGCATTTAGGTGGCATGCAGGAAAAATATTCTATGATGTAGCTGAAACACTGATTGAAAGAAGCATATATGCTAAGCTTGTTGACACGGTCGAAAATGCTGCTGTAACCAAATTTAATCCCAAACTATCTAATGCTTTCCTAAATGTTTTCTTAGAAAACGAAGTTTACGATAACATACTAGATTACGTAATTTCACAATCTATGCTAGTACCAGTTATTACAGGAAACTATGTTGCAGCTAAGAATCCTGATGATGCCGAAGCTTTAGCGCTGCTTCTCTCATCATACGGTGAAGAAATGGTTAATAAACCAATTAAGGAGAAGGGTATTGAAGTAGCTGAGGAATTATTTTTTTAACAAAAACTCTTATAAACTAGGTTCCTCAAGACACTCAACCAAAAGTGTTAGAAAAAAGACTTTAAAATTTCTTTCATAGAAACGTTGTAAGACTCTTGAGCACTTAATGCTAAAGCTTAGTATTCTTCTTTAAACCCGAAAAGTATTACATTAGCACATGTTTTTGTAAGGTTATTTTATAGACTAATGAGCCTATAGCATATACTACTATTGTTCCAATGAGGATAATAGGCATGTTTTGAGCTATAACATCTAATCCTTCATTATACACTAAAACAGCTCTTGCAGTATCTATTGCTAAAGTTGCTGGGTTAAAGTTAGCTAATGTTTTAAGAGGTTCAGGAAGCATTTCTTTAGGAGGCCACCATATTCCTGAAGTAAACATCATAGGGAACGCTATGGCCATTGCTAAGCCTGAAGCGGCCTTAGCTGTTTTAACTACTATGCTGAGAATTAATCCTAAGCCTATGAAGAAGATCGTAGCTAAACCAAGCATTACTATAGCTAACCAGTCCTCAACTTCCAAGAAGTTAAAGTTCACTTTAGCGCCAACGAAGGCTCCGAATAATGTGGCAACAACACCTGAAATGAGGACTGAAAATAGAACTCCGAAGGTTTTACCTACAAGCAACTCCCACCCAGTAATGGGGGATGCTAGAATCCTGTGGAGTGTTCCATAATCTTTCTCCTCAACTATGGCTGAAGCCCCCGTAATTAGGCCTGAAAATAGTGCGCTAACGCCAACTACAGCGACAACAATCCATCCTAAAATGTTAGGCTTTGTTATTAGGACTTCGGGTTTGACTTCTTTAATAATGGCCTTCAGAGGTTCAACCATTCCTATCATCCATGCCCTCATTAGCTCAGTAAAGTTTCCAGGAAACTGCTGCGTAACATTTGTAGGAATGTATTCCTCAATTTTCTCAGAGTATTTCTTAAAGAATTCGGTGACATACTCTACTTTCCTATAGCCCATTTCCTTAGAAACATAGCTGAAATATCCCTCTATAAACTGCTTAGTTGTCTCAGCAAGTATGGGGTGTTTAACGTAAATATATACTATGATTTGTGATTGAAAACCTTTAGTTATATTCTCACTAAATCCCCTAGGAAAAACTACGCCTATCGACAGCTCACCTTTCTTAACGTCGTTAATTAGGGATTCATTACTATCATACATTACTATGTTAAATACTTTTTTATTGCTTATTTCAGTGCTGTTTAATGCTTCAATAATGTATTTTGAAAAATTTCCTTGACCAGCAACATATATTCCCGTAGTATATGTTGGCACTTGAGGTTCTTGAACCCAAATGTATGCTGATAGTAGAACAAGCATTGCTGGGAAAATAACTATCCAGAAAAGGGTCATAGGGTCTCTTAAAATGTACAATATGTCCTTCTTAGCTATACCCCATACGGCTTTCCAATTCATTCTCCCAATCCTCTACCTGTAAGTTTTAAGAAAACATCTTCTAGTGTAGGTTCAGTTATTGAAATCTGAACTATTCTAATGCCGTTTCTAAGGAGAACTTCAACTATTTTTGGAAGAGAACTTTCATAGTCTTTAACATGGATTCTAATTTCACTGTTCTTAATTAAAATTGGTCCTTCAATTATCTCCCTTAGTATCTGCTCAATATCCGGCTTGGGATTAGCTATTAATATTTCAATAACTGTTAGTTTCCCAAATGCTTTCTTAAGCTCCGTTGGAGAACCTAAAGCAATAATTTTACCTTCATTAATTATAGCTACTCTATCTGAAAGAGCATCTGCTTCTTCCATGTAATGTGTTGCCATAAGCACTGTTATGCCATCTCTTCTAAGATCTTCTATAATTTTCCAAAACTCCCTTCTTGCTGAAGGATCTAATCCTACTGTCGGTTCGTCTAAAATTAGAACTTCAGGGTTATGGATTAACGAAACGGCTAAGCTAAGCCTTTTCCTTAATCCTCCAGAGTATGTTTTAACATGTTTCTTAATGCGGCTTTCTAAACCAAGTCTTTCAACAATCTCCTTAGCTCTCTCTTTAACCTGCGCTGAACTTAAACCATAGAGGCTAGCGTAGAAGAGAATGTTCTCCCACCCACTTAACCTATCATATACAATGTTTTCTTGAGGAACATAACCTATCCTTCTTTTTGCTTCGAAAGGGTTTTCGAAAACATTTATCCCTAAAACCTTAACTTCCCCACTATCTGGAGGAAGAATACCACAAATGATCTTTAGCAAAGTTGTTTTACCAGCACCATTAGGTCCTAAAAGTGAAAATATCTCTCCCTTCTTCACATCAAATGACACATTACTTACAGCTATAACATCTTTAAAACGCTTAGTTACGCCTGAGACACTAATAGCACTCATATTTAATCCCTTCAGAAAGAAAATTCCGCTATAAAATATTTAAGCAATTATTATAATTTTAAAACTCTTAAAAGCGTGGGCATAATCATTTAAAAGAAACTCTATTGAAGTTAAGGGTAAACTTAGGGTTTTGGTTAAGGTAAAAGTAACAAGGTATGTATGAAATAGCCGAAAATAGCCGAGTACCTACGAATATTAAGGATTATGTATGCTAAACCCATATCTTAACTAGTTTCTCATATTTTAGCCTATACAAGATGTACAGTACTGTACCTTTTAAGTAAACGTCAGAAAACATACCTATCCATGCACCAATAGCTCCTAAGCCTAGGAAAGCTCCTAAGATGTATCCTAAAGTTAATCTTGCAACAATCATTGAAACTATGTTTACAACAGTAGGTACTATAGTGTTTCCGCTTCCCTCAAAAACCCCGGAAACAGTCATTACGAAACTTAATCCTGGCTCGCTTGTTCCTGCAAGAATAAGGTATATCATAGCTAACCTTATAACTTCCTCATTTTCAACGAAAACTCTTGGAACATAGGGGGATATTAGCGCCAATGATAACCCCACAATTGTGAGAAATATTAGTGAAAGCCTTATTCCTGCTTCAGCAATTTCCTTAGCCTTCCTTACCCTTTTAGCTCCGACCTCATGACCTACTAGAGCTGATGTAGCTATTCTAAAAGCCATAGCCGGCATGAAAGCTAAGCTCTCTATTCTCAAACCTATCTGATGGGCTGCTAAAGCAACATAACCGAACCTAGCTATCATTGAAACATAAATGAGACTTAACATTGAAAGCGACGCTCTCTGGAAGGAAACAGGTAAGCCTAGCTTAAACACTTTAGAAACAATTTCCTTCGTAGGAAAACTTATTTTAGGAGTTATAACTAACACTCCTTTAAAACCCATAGCTAAATAAATTGCAAGTATGAAGTAAAAGGAAATTGCTGAAGCTAAACCTGCACCGAAAATTCCAAGCTTAGGTAAGCCGAACAATCCGAATATTAATAGGGGGTCCATAATCATGTTGAATATGTTCCCTAAAACACCTGTTTTCATAGGTGTTTTAGTGTCTTTAGCTCCTCTTAAAGCAGAATTTACTGTAAAAACAATATACATTCCCGGCAGTCCGAGTAAGCGTGCGGTGAGATAAAGAACTCCTTTAGAAGTGACTTCAGGATTCACAACAACTAATCCAACAATGTCTTTAGCAAAAGTAACACCTATGATTGCAGCTAAGGAACTAATAATTAACGTTATAGCTAATGTTTCCCCAAAAACTCTTCTTGCAAAATCCTTCTTACCCGCACCTAATCCTTGTGCAACTAAAACCATAACACCAGTTGTAAAGGTAAATCCAGGTATCCAAAAAGCCCATGCAATATAGCCAGCGCCGCCGAGAGCAGCTACTTCAGCAACACCTAGTTTGGACACGAAGAATGTGTCAACTAAGGTGTAAAGGCTTGTTAAGAAATACTCTATAAGGGCTGGCCAAGCGAGTTTAAAAACCTTTTTAGCAAGCCCCATGTTAACTATTTGCAATTCTACGTTAGCCCTCGCTTCCGTTAAATACTGTTTCTTAGCGTTGGTATGTGAAAACATTTTATAACATTTATTGTCTCATAAGTGGTAGTGGAGGTTTAGGAAAAAAGGGTATTGCTAATGAAAATAGCTGATTCCTCAATAGTTCTTGAGAAACTAGGTTACGACTACGTAGTATTTAAAGAGGAAGCTGTTAAACCAGACATTTCAAACATTTCCTTCAAAGACATAATACCTGAATTAGCAAATTCCTCGGGTAGAGCAGGTGAAATAGCCTCTAAAAAACTATACAAGCACCAAATTGAAGCCTTAAATGCCTTAGGAAAAGGAGCAAACATAATACTGATTTCAGGAACTGGAAGCGGTAAAACAGAAGCGTGGGCTTTTTACTCTTTAAAGAATAAGGTTAAAACATTAGTCATTTACCCTACTTTAGCTCTTTCAGCTGATCAAATAGAAAGATTAGAGGATTACTACGATGCATTAAAGCTTAAGGATAGGGTTTTCGAAGTTGACAGAGCCACTATATCGAATTTAGTGAAGATTAAAGGTTTAGAGTATGTTAAGAGGAGAATATATGAAAGCTTACTGATAATATCTAACCCAGCATTTCTCATGCAAGACCTTAAAAGACTTGTTTCCAGAAAGTCGAAGGCATTTTTACATGGTTTCCTTAAAGACATGGAACTTTTCGTAATAGATGAACTAGATTTTTATGGATCAAAGGGAGCAACACTCATTATGGCTATGGCCGAACTTATAGTTAACTATGTATCGAAAAGAAAACCGCAAATAGTTGTTTTAACAGCAACATTAGGTAATCCGGAGGAATTAGCGCGCTATTTATCTAAGCTTAATGGTAGAGAAACAGTGATAATAAGAGGGAAGCCTTTTCGGGTTGAAAATAGAAGCTACTTGCTTGTAGGGAAAAATTTGGAAAAACTATGGGAAACCCTAGTCAATATGAGAGACGAAATTTCCCGAAGAGCTCCTGAGGTCCTTGAGTTTATTGAAGATTATGGGGTTTTTAGGAGATACGCCTACAAAGTTGTTGAAACCTTAAAATCCAGCGGTATGTATGTTCCAACACCAGCACCTGACATTGTAGAGTTACTTTTAAACTACATTAATTCAAACGAGGAAGGAGTAACACTGGTTTTCACCAGAAGCATAAGGTCTGCTGAAAAACTTGCTAAAACAATTAAGTCGAAACTTCCCCTGGTTAAGCAAGATCTCGTTAGAACACATCATCACTTAATTTCTAAATCTGAGAGAAGGGAAATTGAAGAGCTTGCTAGGCAGGGGTTATTAAGAATAATTGTTTCACCTAGAACATTAACTCAAGGAATAGACATAGGTACTGTTGTTAGAATAGTTCATTACGGCCTGCCAATGGATGTTAGAGAATTTAGGCAAAGAGAAGGTAGGAAGGGTAGGAGAGTAGAAATTCCATTTACAGAATCAATAATAGTCCCTATTTCAGCATGGGATAGAAAACTTGTTGAAGCAGGTATTGAAACATTTAAGGAATGGATGAATTTACCACTAGAAAAAGTGTTCTTCAACCCTAAAAACAAGTATGCGCTTATGTTTAAAGCTCTATTCAAAATTAAAGCCGGAATTAAACTTAGCAGAGAAGAAACCAGTTTACTTAAGAGTCTAGGTTTAGTTAAGCTTGAAACTAAAATTTTCGGGAAAGAATATGGGCTGACACAGGAAGGAGAGAGAGTATGGGAAAACCTAGGGTTTTACGAATATGGCCCACCTTACGGTATTAAGAGAGTAATCATTTCTGAAGAGGGTGAAGAAAGATTTCTTGAAGAAGTTTCGAGAAGAGACTTCGTTGAAAAACTGCAGCCAGGATGCTTCGACCCTACAAGTGATGGCATAGTTGTTGATGCTCAAGGAGCTAGAGTTATTGTTGAAAAAAATTTTCCATTAGCAGTTAATGAGCATGAAGAAATAAGGAATGCTTATGAAGAATACGCATTTATTAAGCGAAGCAAATGGGGTGAAAGAGTAGATTTAAAAAGCGACTACTATTCAGGAAAGATTTTCTCACAAGTAACAATGCATGTTAACGTACCGACTAACGGCTTCGGACAGCTCATAGAATACCCTGACAAGGTAGAGTGGATTATAGAGTCTAGAACACCTAAAGCTATTAGGTCGAAATCGGGTATTAAGCTAATTTATGATGTAGAAAAAGTGCCTTTAAAAGTAAGGACTTACGGTAGATACTATGATTACACTTACGGATACCTTTATGAATTAGATCCTTCCGAAGACGTAGAAATGCTAAGACTGGGTCTAACTTACCTTATGGTTTCACTTAGGCTTTCAGAATATAGGGTGCCTTTAGGGGAAATAGCTTACTATGTGTCCCCAATAGAGTATCCGGTTAAAGTCATGATTCTTTGGGAACCTGAACCTTCAGGAATAATAGACATACTTGAGTGGCGTAAGGTGAGAAAGTTTATTGAGGAACATGAACCAGTAGGATTAGATGAAATACTACTGTGGGCAATAGATTATGAAGCAGCTCAGCAAATAATATTAAAAGACATCAGCTGGAATGTTCTTAAAAAATATGCTTTAAAAGCCCTAAACTACATTGAAGGAATAGTTGAAATATCGCTGAAAAGCTACGGTAAAATTGAAATACCGAAACCCAAGCGTGAACTTAAATTATTGTCTGTTGAAATAATACCCTTTAGTAAAGATGAAGATGAAAACTACTACGCTATATCAATATATGATGGGGAGAATTCGGAAACCTTTGTTGCTGAAGTTTCCCGGAAGAAAATAGATCAAGAAGTTCTTGAAAAAATCGCTTCTAAACTTTCAAAGTTTCTCGATGAAAACTTCAAACTACTTCATTACTCAAGGACTAAAGAAATTTATGAACTAAGAAGTTACTCAACGCTTTTAAGACTTGTCTTAAGGGAATTTGAATTAACAAATAAACTCATTGATGTACTTGAAGAAGTGAAAGATGCTTTTAAAGTAAAGGAAGCACCATTAGAAAAAATTGAAAGTGTTTTGGAAATTAATAGCTGGAGAAAAGTGAGCTTATTGGAAGTTAGAGATTACATTATGAAAGCTAGGAAATATAGGAAATACCTTAGTGGACTCCTTAAGCTTCTAAGGGAATACGCCGAAGCAAACGTGAAAACCATTTACATGCTGCATTTAATAGCGAATGCCTACAAATCTAAGAATACTGTTCCCCCTGCCTAGTTGCTATCGTGAATACTACGAAGACTTGAATTGTAGATAAAGCCACTACAGCGGGTATGTAGGTGCCTATAATATCGTAAACTAAGTTTGAAACAAAGGAACCTAAAAAGGATCCTAAAATAGAGGAGGATAAAATGGCTCCATAAACCTGACTTATCCTTGATGTTCCAAAGACCTCAGTTGTTAGTTTAGGAAATATTGTGAATAGGGAACCATGCCCTAAACCTGCTATAAATGTTGAAATGAAAATTACGTAGGGAAATATAGGAGGCAAAATCATTAGCGCTATAGCGTTTAAGGAATGATAAATTACTGTAAACACAAGTACTTTTTCCGCATTGAAAATGTCACTTAAAACCCCACTAACAAACCTTCCCAAGGAGTTCCCTAATGCAAAAAACGTTATTGGTAATGTAGCAAGCATTTCATTAGCTAAAAACTCTTTAGCATAAGGCTTCAGGAAGCTTGAAATGGCAAAACCTATTGATGTCGTTAATGCCATGAGAAACCATAGTCTGTAAACTCTTCTATCACGAAATATCTTTAGTAAAGACCCTACATAATCTACTTTATACCTTTCACTTGTATTTGGAAAAGCAAGTACAGGTAAAGCTAATGAGAAACCTATAAGCCCTAACATTGTAAAGGCTTGTTTTAAACCGTAGGCGTCAATAACATATGATATTAGGGGGCCAAAGAATCCTGCTGAAAGGCCAAAACCGGCAATAACAAACCCTAATGCACTTCCAATTTTCTTAAAACCGCTTTTAGTAATAGCTGCAATGTTTGACATGTAAAGAATGCCTGAGCCTAAACCTACAAGTAACCCGTAGAAAACATAGTATTCTATAAGTGTTCTTTGAAAAACCATTAATGTAAAGCCTGAACCTAAAAGAAAAACCCCTATGAGCCCAAGTTTCCTAGGGCCGTAGGCGTCTATGTAGTAACCTAAGAATAAGCCCGTAGCGTTAAGTACTGAAATAGATATTGTTAAACCTAAAGCTATTTCAGATCTAGACCATCCATAAGCTTCTTGAAGAGGTATTACAAAAACGCTAAAAGCATACTGTAACCCTATTGCTAAATTAACTGTAAAACATGCTAAAGCTACAGTATATCTTTTCATCATCCATAAATCATCTCCTATAGGCGCTGCCAACAACATGCCAAATTAATATTGTTCAATACAGCTTAGTCTTAAAGAATTAAGTACTGATAAAAATATATTGCTATAAACTCTTCTATCGAAATGTACGTTAGTAAATACATTAAAGAATTAACATTAGAGCTAAATAAATACTAAGCACATGTGTTTTTCGATAATTACGCGTGGATAAGTATTAAGTCTTTCATTGTTCTTAATCCTGGCTTTAAATTAACTAGATTCTTAACTATATTTAATATCATAGCTACTGTAGCGTGATCGCCAGGTATTCCATTACTAATCCATTTTATTATATGATTATTGCAAACTATTTTTATAATGTCTTTATCTTCCTGACCTACTGAAGCTACAAATTTCACTTTTGCTTTTAACAAGCCGTTTCTGTCATAGCCTTCTCCGTAACCCTCAATTCCCTTTACTTCTCCAGGCTTTATTTTAAAGAATTCTGTTTCTAAGTAAGTGTTTGTAATTAATGGTTGCTGTTTTTCAACAACATTAACTATGCCTAATCCAATAATTTCTGATAAAAGCATTAGTGATTCAGCATATCCTACATGGCCTGTTATTTCGCCTTTACTTAGTTTCTTGGCAAACTCCTCCGGAGTAAGGCCTAACCCTATTTTCTTTTGAAAGCTAAACCTTCTTTTACCAGCATCTATGAACCTTGAAACACTTATCTCCTTAACTTTAGTGCATACTGAAGTTAGAAACGCTGGTAAGCTATCAAAAATGAATCCAGGATTAACCCCTGACCCTATTACTATAACGTTTCTTTCTAAAGCCTCCTTATCTAACTCTTCAGCTAAATCAGGGTATTTAAGCCACGGATAAGCTAGTGTTTCACATGTTGAAACAACATGTGCACCATATTCTATAGCTAGCATTATTTGGTCGTAGACTTTATTCAAATAGGAGCCTGTAGCATGAATTACAACATAGGGTTTCGCTTTTTCAAAGACCTCTTCAGGGTCTGATGAAATCTTTACTCCTAAAGGTTTTATTCCCAATATTTCTCCAGCATCTTTACCAACTATTTCCTCATTAACGTCTATTACACCAGCTATTTCTAAAATACCAGTGTTAATTATTTCCTTAGCTATCATTCTCCCTATATATCCGAAACCGTAAAGTACGGTTGTTCTCAATTTTCCACATCCATATAATGTACTCTTATGAGTAATGTATTTAAACTCATATACTATAGAGTTTAAATATTTTTGTAAGACTTCTAATTACAATATATAGAGGTCGGGAATATTAGAAAGCCAAATTCTGATGTTAGAAGGGAAGGTGTGCTTAGGAAAGTTCAGTTAACAGGCGGTGCAACACTCATAGTTTCCCTACCTAAAGAGTGGGTTAAGAGGGTTAACCTTAAACCAGGAGATTATGTCGTAATTATACCTCAACCTGATAATTCATTAAAAATATCATTGGCTACTGAAGATAGGAAGAGTCTTGAGACAACTTTGAAAGTATCTTCACGAATGAGTCCCACAATTGCTCTTAGAGAATTTGTAGCAAGATATCTTTTAGGCTTCAATACCATAAAGATTGTTTTAGCTGATGGCACTAGGAAGCAAAGAGAAACGATAAGAGACTACATGGCTAGGTCACTTATAGGAGTAGAAATTGTTGAGGAATCAAAGAATCTCATGGTTGTTCAGTGTTTAGCAGGATATTCTGAATTGCCTCTTAAAACAGCCTTAAGAAGAATGTCTAATACAACGTATTACATGATATCCGATGTAATAGCTAACATTAGGGAACCGAGTGATGAATCCCTTGAAGACATAGTTAAGAGAGATGATGATGTGGATAAGTTCTACCTATACATTGTTAGGCAAATGAACCTTGTTTTACAAGGCCTGATTTTACCTTATGAAGTAGGTCTTTCTAATGTTAGGGAATGCGTAGAATACGTTATGATATCTAAGTCTATAGAGAGAATTGCAGACCATGCTGTGAGAATTGCTGAATCCCTAAGAAAACTTATGAGAGAAAACGTAGTTTTAGATGAAACAATTAGAGATGCTATTTACGAATACGGAAATAATGCTCTTGAACTTTACCTTTCAGCTATTAAGGCGCTTTTTAAGAGAGACTCTATAACAGCTCATGATGTAATAGATAGATCAGAAGAAATGAGGATTATGGAAAATGAAATTCTTAAGCTAATACTTTACTCCGGAGGAGACATAATTAAAAAAGCATTATCGTTAAGGATAATTTTAGAAAGCTTCAAGAGAATAGGTTTTTACAGTATGGACATTTCAGAACATGTAATAAGTCTTCTCCTTGAACCCTTAAAGAAATAACTTTTTAACTTTTAATTTTCAACATCTGTATTCCGAATTCTAATTTCCCTGTAGAATTTAAGCACTTCAGAAGGCCATTTAATGGTATAGTGTAGCCTTATGGTTTCACCATTAACTCTTTTTTCACCATCATAAACCATTTTAACTTCAACATCTGCTTCTTCTAATCCTAATACTGTTAAAACAGCTCTTACAGCCGATTCATAGTCGTCTGCCGGAACATCTCTAATAATCCACTCATCTCCCTCAACAATTAATTTAACATCAAACCTTTTAGGCAAATAGTTCCACCTCAAACCATACTCCAAGTATTTAAGGGTTTTAAGCTTATATGCCTTTAATCTTGAAAGGAATGGGTCCAAATGCATGAGAAGGAATATTCGTGAAGCCTATTAGGAGAAAACCTAAAACTACAGCTATAATTACTGCTAAAACTATAACTGTTATAACTGATACTATGTAAAGTAAAGCCGCTTTACCCCAGCCAACATCGTAAACGTTTTTAATTACCCATAAATACGCGATAAATCCTATGATTAGCGAAAGGAGCCATGAGCCTGTAATAGCTAAGATGAAGGCGTAAACAACTACGGTAACTATTCCTCCAGCAACAGTAGCTATGATAGCGTTCAGTAAACTTGACTTCTTAACACCTAATATTTTAGACGCTAACCATAGCGGTACACTTGAAATAACTATTAACAAGAAGTAAACAAGTAGTGCCGTAAACATTTTAACCACATCACCTTATCTTTGATGCTTAAGCTCTTATATATCATTTTTCACATAGCTTAAAGAGAATTAATGTAATAGAGTATTAAAGAAAAAACTTTAATACAAGTTTTTTCTTTAATAACTAATCCGGTAAAAACCATGAATTCTGGCATGGTTTTTGAGAGAAGCAGAATGTATAATGTAGGTTTCGATACTATTGTTGATTTCTTCTATAGATTAAGTGACGTAGCTGATGAGCTTAAATCTGATGGTCTATGGTTCAGATATGGACCGGAAGCTTTACCTGAAACAATAAAAGTACCGAGAAGAGGTACTTTGAGAGTTAAATACGGTTTTCCAGTGTTTCAGAAAGGCGGCATATGCATGGATGTAACTAATGTTGAACAAGCACAAATAGCTGAAGATGCTGGTGCTGTTTCGGTTATGGTGCTTGATAAGCTTCCATACGATGTTAGAATGGCTGGAGGTGTTGCTAGGATGGCTGACGTTAAAGTTATTGAGGAAGTAATGAGCAGTATAACGATACCTGTAATGGCGAAGGTAAGAATAGGGCACTATATGGAAGCACGAATCCTTGAAACCATAGGGGTGGACATGATAGATGAAAGTGAAGTACTTACACCTGTCGATGAAAAACATCATATAAACAAGTGGGAATTCAAAATGCCATTCGTTAATGGAGCTAGGGAATTAGGGGAAGCACTTAGAAGAATAACTGAAGGAGCATCAATGATTCGAACAAAAGGCGAAGCAGGTACAGGCAATGTGGCTGAAGCAGTTAGGCACATGAAGCTAATAATGAATGAAATCTCAGTTTTAAAAAAGCTCCCCCCTGAAGAAAGAATGAGGAAAGCTAGAGATTATGGAGTGCCGTACGAGCTCGTAGACTTAACTGCTAAGTTAGGTAGACTTCCAGTAGTTAATTTTGCAGCTGGAGGAATAGCTACACCCGCTGATGCAGCATTAATGATGTGGCTTGGAGCAGATGGAGTTTTCGTAGGTTCCGGGATTTTCAAAAGCCGTGACCCAAGTAATAGGGCTGAAGCCATAGTTTTAGCTACTAGTATGTGGGATGATTCTGAAGCTATTGCTGAAGCTCAGAGGATGATAAGCGAAGCTAAGAGCATGATGGGAATAGATATACGCAAGTTAAAACCTGAAGAACTTCTTCAAGTAAGAGGAGTTTAAAATGAAGATAGGTATTCTAGCATATCAAGGAGGAGTTTATGAACATAAGTATATGCTACATAAGGCCTTAAGTAAACTAGGTATCAGCGGCGAAGTTATTCTCGTAAAAAAGCTTCACCAACTAAGAAACCTGGATGGAATAGTTATTCCAGGAGGTGAAAGTACAACAATAGGTAAAATAGCTGAGAAAACAGGTGTCTTAAGTATTTTAAGAGACTTGATAAAGGAAGGTCTTCCAGCCTTTGGCACATGCGCTGGAACCATAATGATGGCTAAGAAAGTTAGAGACAGCGTTGTTGGATCAGTTCATCAACCATTACTTGGAGTTATGGATATTGAGGTCATAAGGAACTACTATGGTAGGCAGAGAGAAAGTTTCGAAATAGATCTTCAAATATTGAAGCTTGGCAAAAAGCCCTTTAGAGGGATTTTCATTAGAGCACCAGCAATAACTAATGTGTGGAGTGATGTTTCACCATTAGCTAAAGTTGAGGAAGTCATCGTTGCCGCAGAGCAAAAACATATGCTTGCTACAACATTTCATCCGGAACTAACAAGTGATACACGGCTCCATGAACTGTTCATAAATATCATTAAAAGGTGAGCAATTATGAAGCCTTCAAGAGCAACTAAAGCTAAACTTACAGCATACATAGCCACATTTACTGCATTAGTTTTCGCAGCAACATCAGTTATTGTTGTTGAAACACCAGCTACTAAAGGATTCTTTAACTTAGGAGAAACCATGGTTTACACTGCAGCATTACTTGGAGGAACTCTAGTGGGATGTTTTGCTGGAGGCGTAGGTTCAGCCCTTGCTGACTTATACTTAGGATATCCACACTATGCTCCAGGAACATTGGTAATAAAGGGTATTGAGGGACTTATAGTAGCTTACTTATCTTTAAGATTCAGGAGACTCAATATCACTCAATGGAAAGCTATCTCAATAATTTCAGCATTAACTGCTTTCGGATTAATTGTAGGTCTCGGATACACTTACTATAGAGGAGAAACAATACTTTACTTCTTAGGGTCTGAAACAAGATTCTCAATACCCGGAGAACTATGGTTCATTCTGGGATTACTTTTTGCAGCAGGAATACTGTATTTAGGATTTAAGTACGACCCCAAAGTTGGCGGAGACGTTTATGCGATAATCTTGGGAGGATTAGAAATGGTTTTAGGGTACTTTACATACCAAGTATTTGTGCTAAAATATCCACCAATGGTTGCTGCGCTCGAAATACCAGTTAATTTAGGGCAAGCAACAATAGGGTTGCTTGTTGCATTACCTTTAGCAAGAACCATTAAGGCTATGGGGGCTAAAGTGGAGACTTGATAAAAATAGAGAATCTATGGTATAGATACAGTAGTGAAGAACGTTGGGTCTTAAAAAACATAAATTTATTTTTGAAACCAGGCGAAATAGGGTTAATTGTAGGTCCTAATGGATCTGGAAAAACAACATTAGCTAAGGCAATAGCCGGTATACTCCCGGAATTTTACTCAGGTGAACTGCGTGGAAAAGTGATTGTTAATGCAGTTAATGTTTTAGATGAACCTGAAGAAGCATTTAGATACGTTGGTTACGTAGGGGAGGATCCTGAAGTTCAATTAGTAACATTAACAGTTAAAGATGAAGTTATGTTTGGCCCATCAAATTTAGGGTTACCTCTTAAAGAAGTTGTTGAGAGAGCTAATTGGGCATTAAGGGTTTCCGGAGCCGAAAACCTTGAAGATAGAACTATTTTTGAGTTAAGCGGCGGAGAAATGCAGAAAGTAGCTTTAGCATCAATCTTGGCCTTAAAACCTAAAGTACTTATTCTTGACGAACCAACAGCGTTTATTGAAGCACCTTTAGCTAAAAAATTTTACGAGAGACTAAGAGATATAGCTAAAAAGGAATCCATAACTATAATGCTTATAGAACATAAGTTAAACCATGTAATTAATATTGCTGATAAAATATTCGTTTTAAAGGATGGAGAAATAGTTTTTCAAAAGAACGTGAAAAAACTAACACTCTCCGATATCATGAATAATCCTATGCCTAAGCTTGTAGGGACCTTATTCGGGAAAGTGGCTAGTAAAGAAGGTTATGAAGCTAAGCCTTTGTTACGTGTAGTACTTAATGAAAACTCATCTAACATAGTGGAAATTGAAAGTTTATGGTATAAATATCCTAGATCAAAAAATTATGCTTTAAGAAACATAAATTTGAAAATTCCTAGAGAAACAAAAATGGGTCTTTTAGGACCTAATGGCTCAGGTAAGTCAACTTTAATTAAGATAATTGCTGGAATAATTAAGCCACAAAGAGGCGTTATTAGAGTTTATGGAGAATTTCTCAAAGCGAAAATAGGTTATGTTCCTCAGAATCCTACCCTTTCCTTTATTCAACCAACACCTTATAAGGAAGTTTATGAAACAGCTAAAAGGCTTAAGTTAGCTAATCCTGAGTATGAAGCATGGAAATCTCTAAAAATGCTAGGATTAGAAGAGTACGCCGAAAAACCCGTGTTGCACTTAAGTTATGGTTTCAGAAGAAGACTATCTATTGCTTCAGCTTTAGTAGGTAAGCCGAAACTTCTACTTCTCGATGAACCAACAGCTTACTTAGACTTTGATAGTAAAGTAGAGTTAATTGAAGTATTAAACACTATAGCGAAAGAGTATAAGACAACATTAATCATAGCTTCTCATGACACATGGTTTATTAGTGAAATTTGCGATTTAGCTGCAATACTTCATAGGGGCTCGGTAAGGTTTGTAGGTGAAATAGAAAGCATCCTAAAGCTTCCTGAAATAGAAAGCTATGGTGTGGAAAACCCGTTTCATGGAGGTGTACGTAGTTGATTTTATGGATGCTCGATAAGATAAGGGTTGCACTAACATTTTCCCAAGAGAATACTCCACTATCTAAAGCTCATGTAGGTTTTAAATTCCTCTCACTAATACTCTTCTTTATCTCAATAACTTTAGTAGACAACGTATACGGGATCATTTTAATTTCAACATATCTAGTTTTAGTAACGCTTATGTCTAAAAATTTAAGAATACTTTACGAGAGCTCATTAGCTGTAATAATACCCATAGCTTTACTTGGATTTTTCGCTTGGATTTTTTCACCTACGGGAATATTTTCCTACGAAACCTTGGTTTATGTCTTATCTCTTGTAGTTAGAATTTACCTGCTAGCTGTATCCTTCCTAATAATATTTTCTACAACTAACCCTTCACAACTAGCTTGCTTCCTCGAGAAACATGGGTTACCTTTAGTTTTTTCACAATCACTAATTCTTACATGGAGACTAATACCTTTAGTACTTAAGGATGTTATTGAATCCATAATGTCTATTAAGTTGAGAAGATTCCCAAGTACGAAGGCGTTAATTCCTGTTACAGCAGTAGCCATTGAAAGAGCGAACATGGTTTCTGAAGCTCTTTACGTTAAAGGATTAGGGTTTAAAGAAAAAAGAACAATTATCTCCTCTCCGGGAATCCTTAGTTACGGATTAGTTTTAACCATACACTCTTTAATACTACTCATTTTAGTTTTAATTCTATTATAGTTTTTACCCAGTAACGCTTTCCCCTTATATATTTCGAAGTAATACATTTAAGTTAAGGACAGAGGATTGAGAAGGAAATGACCGAATCATTCTATATTGCTGAAACAAAAAAGTTCTCAAATAGAAAGTTATTTATAGCACTTTTAGCTGTAATGGCTGCTTTCCTATCAGTACTTTTTCAGGGTTACAATATACTCATACACTCTATATGTTTTGGAACATTTCTCTTTCTAATATATGATGCGCTTGTTTCTAAAGAACCCGGTGAAACACACTATCTCTACTTCGCCTTAAGAATATGGGTTAGTGTGACCATAACACTTTACTTAGGAATATTGAGTGGAGCCGTTTTTTCAATAATTCGTGCAGAGGAATCTATAGAGTTAGTGAAAACCGTAGGTGAAGTTTTAATTTCATTAAAGAATCCGATAATGATATTTCTCTTTAACTTACCTAAGGGACTTCTTGGAGCAATACCTTATGCTGGACCATTCATAATAGGGGTTGCTGGAGGGAATTCAGGATTTATTATGGGAACAGCACTGTACCATATTTTCATGGGGGGAGAGGAGTTTAGAGCAATAATTACATCTCTTATAGCTTTCCACCCCTATGGATTTTTAGAAATTCTTTCTTACAGCATGTACATTACTGCATCGCTCTATGCTAGGAGAAGAATGTGGGGTGATGTAGTAAAGATTATTGGAATAGCCACCCTACTCCTAGTAGCTGCAGCCTATCTTGAATTCTGGGAGGTCTCATTTTTAAGTAAATACTGAGTATTAATTGATTACGCGCATTTTTTAGCACATATTTAAATTAGAACCCTTATTATTTACGTGAATTATTTTTAAATGGTTCTCTCTGAACTATTTACCATAATTCACTGCTTGATGTGTGTGAAGTAATTTTGCCTAATTAGGGGATGTAGTTTGTTTAAGGTAAACTGTTAGAAGCAGAAACACGTTAGCTTTAAATTTATACCGTAAGAATTCTTTCGAGAAATATTTAAGAGTCCTTTTTGCCCCTAGAACCTAGGGTTCTGCGATGACGACTTCTGAAGAGCAACAACTAGTGAGGTATAGAAATGAGCTTGATGAATTCATTAGGGATCAAATGACCATTTTTAGGGAAATAGCCTTAAGGGTTAAAGATTATTTTGACACGTTCCTTATGGAAGCAGGGATGGATGATTTAGATCAGGTAGATAAGTCGTTTTATTACGCATTTATACTGGAAATTTCTAGGTCAATCTTCATCAACTGGAGTGTGTATAAAAGACATAAAGAAGGATTTAGACATGATAAAAATAATGGGGCACGTTAGCTTTTTACTCCTCTAAGCATTTCATATAGCATGATTAATTCCTTGATGGGGTTTACCGAATAATCAACTCTTAAATTAACTATGTAGTCATAGTATTTTCCATATGGTGTTTCTCCAACAATAATTAAAGCCCCGCTTCTATCTCCTCTTTTATCTCCTCCTAAAGCATGTCCGGCAGCCAATGCTGAGAGAAGAGCCCATGCAAAATCTTTTTCTCTTTTTCTCTCAAATTCTTCACACATAACCTTAGGTATTTCCGCAGTAACAATAAGATTCCCTAAACATACAACGGTTTGGCCTACGTATATGCTGTTTTCCTTAGGTATTTCTTTTCCACTATGAAAGGCAATATCCCCCCTATAATCAACTACTGCTACTTGTCTTTTCTCAGGCTCACTATCCTTAGATAACGCCTTAGCTAGTGCCTTATCAGCTGAAAAGCCGTTGGCTAAGTATTCAAGAATTATTGGTCCCAACGCAGGATTAGTATATGCTTGTGTTGCTACAGCACCTGCGCCTGCCCTTGCCCATGGAACTCTTGAACCTACGGCTAAACTTCCGGAAACAACTGCTACACCAAATAACTTCCTACTTAAGTCGGCACCTACAATGCTGTACGTCATTTTATATAAGACCTAAGAAAATTTGCTTAGCACTCAAATATATTATTTCCTCCTAAACATTCTAGCTAAGCCTTTACTCGAAAGTTCCTTAAGCACAAAATATAGTAGCACTAGAGAAATTAGCCCTCCATAAAACTCTATCTTTTGCAATTCAGAAAGTATGTTGAACTCTGCTTCTTCACCCACACTCTTAAGTATTAATACATCAGCTATGTTAGCTAAAATAACCAAAATATGAAGTATGAAAAGAGCTAAAGCCAGAAAAGTTCCAACAGTAAGCGCTGATAAACTCTGTACTTCACTACTATGCGATACTAATGATAATGTAAGTATTGAACCTATTGTAATTAATGCTATAGAATATCCTATGTCGCCTGGCACATTGAGTGTTAAAAAAACATTTAATGGCTCAAAACCTATCGGAAATGTTGAAGAAAACCAGTTGTATAGAGCAATTAAACCATAAACTAAGTAAATTACGCCCAATATTCCTGCAATTATTTTAGCAATTATTCTCACTATAATACCCTCCCACTTTTAAGTTAAACCAACAAACCTACCTATAAACACTATAGTTAATGCTACAATATACGCTAACATTATTTCATAAGCTAAAGCCATTAGAGCGTATTTTCCACCAAGCTCTCCTCTTATAGCTGCTATTGTAGCTAAACATGGAACATAAATTAATGTAAAGGCCATGTAAGCGTAAGCTGTGAGAGGAGTAAAAGCAGTTCCTATAGCTTGTGAAAGATTTTCCTCACTAACCCCATAAAGTACAGCCATAACCCCTACAACCAATTCTTTAGCTATTAATCCAAAAATAAGGGAGGCCGTAGCTCTCCAATCCCAACCCATAGGTGTGAAAATTGTTGAAAGCATATGTCCAACAACACCTACCCAGCTTTTACTAAAGAGCTCCGGATTTTCCAGAGCTTCAACACCTATGATTCCTGAAGGACCCGTTATACTTAGTGTCCAAACAGTTATAACTCCTAAGAAAATTACTGTGCCAGCTTTAAAAAGGAATTTTTTGGTTCTTTCCCACATTTTTAAAATTACAGTTTTAACTTGCGGTATAAGGTATGGAGGCATTTCCATAATGAAGCCTACTGATGGGCCTTTAAACACGAATTTTCTAAGAAAAGTAGCTATTAAAATTGCCAGAAAAATTCCGAGAAGATACATAGTTAAAACAGCTGTTCCAGCATAAGCTCCAAAGAATGTTCCAGCAAAAATTAGGTAGACAGGTAATCTAGCACTACATGACATTAGCGGAAGTATTAAGGCTGTTGTTTTTCTATCGTTTTCATCCTCTATAACTCTCGTAGCCATTATTGCCGGAACATTGCATCCAAAACCTATAACCATAGGTATTATTGACTTTCCTGTTAAACCTACCTTATGCATTATTCTATCCATTATGTATGCAACTCTCGACATGTACCCTACATCTTCAAGTAAGGCTAAGGCTAAAAATAGGAAAGCAATGTTTGGGAGAAACACAAGTATTGAACCTAAACCCGAAATAACTCCGTCAGCTAGAAACGAAGCTACAAGCTTAGGTAAATTACTTTCAACAACAGCTCTATAAAGAATATTGTTGAATAAAATGTCTACTAAGTCTACAAAAGGCGTAGCAACATCAAAGGCGAACCTAAATAACATGTATAAAACAGTTACCATTACAGGTATTCCAAGGGTTTTATGTGCTATAGTGTAGTCAAGCAAGCCGCTGAAAGTAAGTCCTACTTCTTTAACTTTAACAACTGTTTTACGAACTATTTCAGCAACTCTATCATATCTTCTTTCAACAAGATACTCTTCAACATCTTTACCTAGTTCCTCACTTAACTTCCTCCTTATTTCCTCAACCTCTACAATTATTTCTTGAGAAAATCTTTTGACTTTCTCTTTCACTTCATGGTCGTTTTCCAAAAGTTTTATTGCAATCCATCTTAATGGGTATTTTTCTCTGAGGCCTTCTATTCTCCCTAATCTCTCTTTAATATACTCTATTTGTTTCTCAACTTTACTACCGTAATTAACAATGGTTCCGCACTTAGCTTTCTTTTTTGAAGCCTCTATCATTGCTTTTATGAGATCATTAAACCCTATTTTCTTAATAGCTACCATAGGTACTATTGGGATATCACATAGTTCTTTCTGAAGTTTTTCTACATCAATCTTTAACCCTGTGCTTTCAGCCAAATCCATCATATTCAATGCTATTACCACGTTAGCTTCCATTTCAAGAAGAGTTAATGTTAGGTAAAGATTTCTCTCAATACTTGCAGCATTAACTATGTTAACCACTACATCAGGTTTTTCTTCAACAATAAAGTTTCTCGCTATAAGCTCGTCAATACTATAAGCGGTTAAGCTATATATTCCAGGCAAATCTGTTATTTCAAATTCATAATTCTCTAACCTGAGTTTACCTACCTTTTTCTCAACAGTAACTCCAGGCCAATTACCAACCCACGCTTTTCCTCCTGTCAACTCGTTAAATATAACAGATTTCCCAACATTCGGGTTACCTACTAAAGCAACTCTAACCTTCACCAAAACCACCTGTTAGAAACATAAAAGTTAGGTCAGCCTAATATTATTTGCCTAATTTAACATAGTAAGAAAAGCCTATTTAAATATAGTTTCGTGCAATATCATATAATTTAGAAATAGCAAACCATAAAGTTAGCTTTACAATAAATGAGAAGTCGGAATACAAACAATTAAAAATTATAAAATTTTCTATTAAAGTTAGACTAAACATATGACCTACGTAAAGGCACATACTTTAAAATATATGTTTAAAAATCATGTTTAATCAGAAACAATTATTTTAAAACGATCAATTAAAAATCAATTTATAACTTTCATTAGAAATTCAATGAGAAATAGTGGTAAGAAGAATTGATTAGTGATATAGAAAGAGCTCAAAATATTCTTGAAAAATTAAAGGAAGTGTTTGGAAGAGTAAATGAGGAAGAATTTTTAGCATATAAGGTAGCTTTTAGAACAAGGGATCCTTTCGAAACCTTAATTGCAACAATACTTACTCAAAACACTAATGAAAGAAATGCTTTTAGATCATACTATAGTTTAAAGAGAAAGTTTAAAATAAAACCGGAGATTTTAGCGGTTAAAACAGTCAAAGAAATATCTTCACTCATTTCCCATGGAGGATTAGGTTCTATTAAGGCAAAAAGGATTATTGAAGCTTCAAAGTACGTACTGAAAACTTACGAGGGCAATTTATGGAGTGTTCTTAAAAAGCCTCTAGAAGAAGCTAGGAAAGAGCTGTTGAAAATACCTGGAGTAGGTCCTAAAACAGCTGATATATTATTGCTCATGATAGCAAATAAGCCTACAGTACCTGTAGATACGCATGTAATGAGAGTTAGTGGTAGATTAGGTTTTGTAAAGAGAAATGCTAAATACGAAGATGTAAGAAAAGCTCTAATAAATCTTTATTGTCCGGATAAGTGTCTTGAAGCCCACCTATACCTTATATTATTAGGTAGGAAATATTGTTTATCGAGAAAGCCTAGATGCCGTGAATGCCCTATAGCAAATTTATGCCCTAAAATATGCTAATACTAAATGTCTTAAGGGGTTCTGGAGGATTCTTTTGAGATATTTTCTTCATGAAAAATGTTTCAAGCAACTCTATGGTTTTAAGCATTAAACTTATCGCATTCTCCCGCATAAAACCATTCTTTAACCAAACATTTATTTTCACATCGACTCTTCTAAACTCTTTATTTTCACTAAGATATAGTCTGAAATAATGTATTTTACCTTCACCGCCGCTTGGTTTCAAATACTCTCTCTTTAATGGTTCCTCATGCTCCCTTAGGAAGAGTGTTAAAGCGTTTTTCCTAGCGTTTTTAGGTGAAACCCTAAATTTCCACTTAGTCCATAAGAAAGTATCTACGAAAACTACTTGGGCTTCAGGTGTTCTAAGTTCCCTGTCTTTAAATGTCCCTTCAAACCCTATGAATGATGACTTTCTATTTCCAATAGACATGGCTAAGATGTTTACGTAAAGCCCATTAAATAATGTTATATATCCATTAAGCGTTAGGGCTTTATAAAGAACGCTTTCTTTAAGTTCGACCACGCTAAGTGACTTAACAAGTGATCCCAAGTTTTCCTTACATATTTTAACTAATTCCTTAGCTAGCTCCATAGCGTTTCCGGGAGTTCTCCACGCGAAAGGATCCATTATTTCACCGAAATTAAAATGGACTATGTATTGCTACAGCAACTGCACCATATAGTACTATATCGTCACCTAGTTTTGTAATTTCTATTCTTGGAACCTTATTTACAGCATAATGGTCAATGTATTTCAATATGGGATCTATAACTAGCTCTCTTGGATTATTTAAAGCTATAGCTCCACCTACAGTAATTAATTCTGGATCGTAAGCATTTATTACGTTAGCAAACCCTGCTGCATTTATTTTACCTAGCTCGTCAATAACCAGCAACGCTAATTTATCACCTATTTTTGCTGCGTCAAACAAGTCCTTAGATGTTAATGTGTTGCTTAGTATTTTCTTTTTAAGAATGCTTTCTCTAAGTAATTCGTTGAACTTGTTCTTGCAAAGCATTCTAACAAATCTCGGTATGTTCCTACCTGAAGCATAAGCTTCCCAATGGCCAAGCCGTCCGCATCCGCAAATAAGCGATGATTCATAGTTTATAACGGAATGACCCATTTCATGAGCGTTTCCGTCTTTACCTAAAAGAAGTTTTCCATTAACTATTACCCCAACACCTATGCCTGTGCTTAGGGTAATGTACACTAAGTTTTCAACATTTCTTCCTAAACCAAAATGTTTTTCACCCCAAACAGCCGAGACAGCATCATTAAGTACAATGACTTCTGTTTCGAAGAATTCTTCTAAAGGAGCTTTTAATTCTACTTTTTTAAAAGGCAAATTTGGTGGGTTAACTATTATGCCTTTCCCTATATCTAATGGTCCTATAGAGCCTATAGCAACTTTAACTATTCTTACACTACCTAGTTTTTCAATGAGCTTCTTATATGTCGTGATTATTTGCTGAGCTATAGTATATTCATCACCCTCCTTAGCAACGAATTCTTTAACTTTTGAAACAATATTACCTTGCATCGTTGCCAAAGCTAACCTAAGGTATGTTGCTCCAATATCTACTGCTAAAACATATTTTTTCAAATTACAAGCCTCCCTTAAAAATTCTAAACAAGTCTATAACTAAAATTGTTAAGACGAGTATTATTGGGGCAACAAGAATAGTTCTAAGGAGAAACTCTATATTTAAGCCGTAAATTATTATTAATAACCCTATAATGTGAAACATTATAAGTACGTGTAGCCCGTAGCGTAGAAGTAAACCATATTTTCTAGCTTTTTGAGTTAAAAACACTATAGTGAAAACAACTATTGCCGAGAGAATTTGGGTTATAAATATTCCCAATTTTAACCCAAATGCTTTAAAGAAGAAATGTAAACCTAAATTTATTTCCTCCGCCCCAAAGGACATAATGCTTCTGTATGTAAGAGTCATGTCGAGAGATCTAATAATTAAAGCTACTATACCTAATATGAAGAGGTCAAGATCTATAGTTTCTGTGAAAAGATTTTTCCTAAGTAATTTCATCATTTTTCTCTCAAAATACATTAAGTACGTAGGGATTAATATTTACTCTTTTTCTTTCTCCGTTTGAGATAGGAAATCAAGTAGTGATGTTGTCTTCTTATTGCTTCTTTTATCACTGACTAACATCTTTACCTCAGGCTTGAACTGTTCTTTAACATGCCTTGTTGAAGCTTCAATACTCATTTTATAAATACTTCTACTTATATTTCTGAAAGCACTCATCACTTTTCCAACATAATTTAAATCGATGTTTTCATAGTACACCCTTGTTCTCGTTGCTTCGGAGTCTAATTCAAGTCTTATTATACTAAGTTTTTCTTCGCCTGAAACATCATAAAATGATCTATCATGTGTAACAATAATTACCTGTTTCGGCCCTCCCGGGCTAAAAAGAACTCTTCTTAGTAACTCTACTCTTTCAGGAGAGAAACCGTATGTTGGCTCATCAAGTATCAATAAGCCTTCTCTAAGTTGGGGAATCATGCTTCTAGCTACCCTATTTAAAGCAAGTCTATAGGCTAAAGAAATACTTGTAAGTTGCCCCCCGCTTGGCGTGTCTATAGTAACTAAAGAACCATCTACTTTAGCTTTAAATTCAAGCTTGAAGTCCGGTGAGACTTCTACGTCTATGTTTTCATATCCCATCATTAGAGTTTTGAATATTCTTAGAAATTCTTCTTTAAAAGCAATATAAGCTTTGGATTTAACATATCTTTCAACTTCCCTTATTATGGCCAATACGTTTTTATCTAGAAATTCAAGATAAAATCTGTTCTTGTTTATTTCCTCCCTTATTTTCTTAAGTTCCTCTTTAACTCTACTTATTTCTCTTAATTTTTCCTCATAACTTCCGATTTCTCCTTGTAGTCTCCCTTTTTCCTCATTAATTCTTTCTTTTTCTTTCAATATATTTTCTAAATCCCTTTTAGCAACGCTTATTTCTTCATTAACTTTTTCAAGTTCCTTAGTTACTTTAGTTATTTTTTTAAGTTCGCTTTTTAACTTGCTTATACGGGACTCTATTTTAGCTACGTCTTTAGCGACTTCGAGGAGACTTCTTAGTTTAGCTTTTCTTTCAAGGAGGTTCTTTAGCTTCTCATTGGTTTTTCTTTCTTCAGCTGAGAGATCGTTAAATTCTTTTTCAAGAATGCTCCTTTCCCTTTTCATTTTCTCTATGTTAGTCTCTACTGTAGCAAGTTTCTTAAGGACCTCTTCCTTTTCAGCTAAGAGTTTATCAATGTCCTTGCTAATTCTTTCCTTAAGATCTTTAGCATGTGCGTGAGGTACTGGCTGTAAGCATAATGGGCATATTCCTTTACCTTCAAGATTCCTTATTTCTTCTAATCTCCTCTTAAGCTCCCCTATTTTACCGTCTATTTCAGCTACTTTAGAATGTAAAGCTTTGCTTTCACTTGTTTTTGATTCAAGAATATTTTCTAGCTCTTTTTTACTCTTACTTACTGCCTCCCTTCCACTGCTTATTTTCCTTAATTTGTCCTCTATTTTCCTAATTTCGTTCTCTAATACTGAAAGTTCATTTTCTAGCTCTCCTATACTCTTATCTCCAAGATCTTGCATTTTCGTTTTCTTTTCATTTTCTAGTTCCTCAAGTTCTCCTCTTAAGACTTCAGCTTTTCCTGCTTTTTCCCTTAACTTCTTCTCTTTCTCCTCAAGTTCTCTTAGTTTTTCTTTTAACTTTTCTTCAGCTTCTTTTAATTTCTTAGCTTCTTTCTCAAGTTTTTCTAGTTTTTCTTTTGCTCCTCTTAACCTTTCCTTAACTATGGTTTCATCAACTATTTTCTCTCTTAACTCGCTTTCCCGCTTCTCCAGCTCTTTCCTAAGTTTACGGCGAGCAAGTGCTTTTACATAATCTATTCTCTCCTTAGCATAACTGTATTTTACGAGATTTAGAACCCTATTTACTATTTCCGATCTCTCTTCCTCGCTCACATTAAGTATTGAGTGTATTCCAAATTGGGGAACGTAAATTGCTGAAGCAAAAACCTTACTTCTAGCCCGTGTTTTCTCTTCAGGTATTCCAAGGAGCTCCAATATGTAGCTTCTCATTTCAGAAGCTGTAAGTCTCCTAAATTTTGTTGAACCACCCTTCTCTACTACTAGAACCCATCCCCCCTTATCACTTACCGTTTTCCCAGATTCAGCTATTTCCCTGTGAACTATTATGTCTCTTCCTTCGCTTCTAATCCATAATTTAATGAATCCTCTACTTTCACCTCTCCTTAGAAGATCTCTAGCAGTTGGATTAGCGAATCTTGAGAGAGGATCCGTTGGCGAACCTGGAACGTTTCCGAAAATAGCAAACCCTATTGCGCTTAAAATACTTGTTTTTCCCGAACCTACGTCGCCGTAAATCACTGTTATTCCTTCTTCGGGAAACACTACTATTTCATCCTTATAGGATCTAATGTTATGTAGCCAAATAGCCTTGATAATCATCGCTTACTTAAACCTCTGAGACAATTTTAGCTAAATCCTCTAATTTCTCTACTTCCCGCCTACTTTCCACTGCGATTTCAAACCATCCCTTAAAGTAAGCTGGTATGGGGTCTCTAACTCTAACATCTGGTGTGTAAATGTATCCTTCTCTATCGTTTAGTAAGGGTATTTCTGATGAGGGAACACCTATTGATGAGAAATATTCTATGTCACTCCTATACTTTGTTCTTAAAACTATAAGGGTGTTCATGTTTGCTAAAAGCTGTTTTTCGATAATTGTAGCTAGCTGGGTTATTGCTATAAGCCCTATTCTAAACTTTCTTCCTTCACGAGCTATTCTAGCAAAAGCATTTCTAGGGCTCCTAACTTTTTCAGGTGAAAGATAAAGGGGTGCTTCTTCAGAAACTATTGCTACAACGTTTTTCCTGCTTAGTTCCCTAGGGTCTAATCCTATTCTACCACTTAGAAGTCTCCTAACAACATTGAGCACTACAGCATCAGCTTGGGCTGAAGGTGCAGAGGAAACATCAAGTATTACAATGTTTCCCTCTTCAGTTTTCTTAATTATTGAATCAATACTTAAACCTCTTTCGATAACTGATAATTCATCAGAAACACTAATCCTATACCACTTATAATTTGTCAAGTTCTGTTTAACTCTTAAAACAGGGCTTTTAGCTATTTCCTCAAGAAGCCTACGTAGAAAACCTGGTTTCTTAAAAACATCGCTTAATTTAAAAATGCTTTTATCGTCAGAATAGACTGTTATAACTCCTCCGCTTTTGGAAACGCTTTTTGGCTTAATGTTTAAGAGAGCTAATAGGCGTGTTCTCCAAACCCTAAGTTTCTGAATATACATTCCCTGTTGAACAAACTCCCTATAAACACCCTTCTTCTCTTTTTCTCCAACACCTTCGCTATTACACATGTTATCAACTACAGCTATGAATAGCGGAATTAAATGACCGCTTAGTACTCCTTCTCTACTTCTAAACATTTCTTTCCAAGCATCAGATAGATTAGATGCTTCAACTATTGCTTCAAGAGTTTCAAGAATCATCTCTAATGTAGCTGCTTCCTCATCAGATACTTCAAGAGCCATTGAAACATCATTTACCGTTAAGCTTCCAATGTTTATTGCTGATTCCCTTATTTCCACATTACCATATATTTGTGGTTCTCTTTCCGTAAAAGAGAGCTTATATACGTGAATTCTTTCCTTCATTACGTCTTCAGAATTATTGCTTAAAATAGCTTTAGAAAGCTTGTTAAGGAAAAATTCTTCCCTACCGCTTGAATACTTACTATATTCTCCATGCCTATCTATTATGAGCCAGCTTATTGGGGATTTCCCGTGAATAGCCCAGTCTAGAATTATACCCATAATTCCAGTTGTTTTTCCAGCACCCGTTTGTCCAGAAATGAGAATGTGTTTTGGAATTAAAGATTCTATATCAACCTTTATTTCTGCTTTATCAAAATATTTTAGAGATTTCTCGCTCTCCGTTGATGCTGAACCACTTCTTAAAATGGCTATTGGCACTGTTTTTTCTAAATATTCTTGGGCAGGAATACCTAAACTAAACATGTACATTATTTTCTCAGACTCTTCGTCGCCTCTTTCAAGTCTATAAACTTCAGTATTAAGCGGCGGAGGTATTGCAGGTCTTGAAACATAGATTCTACCTCCTTCTTCGGTAATTAAGAACATAGGTGATGATATAATGGTTCTTTCCTTTCCTGCCTCAATAAGTGCTCCACTAGGTTCAACTTTCCTAGGTAGAAGACCTAAGGTTTTATTAGCTCCTGCTGGAAGCTTATTTAAAACATCGTCCACGTGAAGTAATAGAATTTTACTTAACCCCTTAAGTTTAACGTAAAGAATATCTCCTATGCTTATTCCTAAACCACTTTGATAACCTGCAATCAATACTTTATCTTTAGAAGACTCATATATCCATCCAACAAATTTACCCATAATTACTCACCATAACCATATCTTAACCTCATACTTCCACTTATCATTTGAAGGAGTGTTTTAAGCATTGAGAGATTGTTTCCAGCAGATTTTAAAGCAGCAACTTCCATGTATGCTATAATTGACTTCCTATGTTCACTACTTATTCTAACATGTTCATCAACTTCCATAAGCCCCATGGGAGGCCTTCCCGTGAGAGGACTTTTAATGTTAAATATTTTTAAAATACCCTCCTCAACTTTAGTGTTTACCTTTAAGATGTTTTCAGGGAATATTCTTAAAACTCTTCTACCTTCCTCTTTAACATAATATATTGTTGGTTTCTCTGAGTACACATCCAATACCATAACATGGTTTCCATCCATTGTTAAAGGAAACCTAAGTACCCAGACATTGTTTTGAGGAAACACTCTAAGACTAAACATTTTAACAATGCTTTCAATAACTTCCCTTGGCATTTCACCTTTATACTCAGCTTCTTCAAACATCATTTTCAACATGTTCAATTCTTTATCATCAATTATCGTGTAAAGTTCATACTTACCTTCCTTAATGAATTCTCCGAAAAGATCCATTGCTCTAGAGACTGTAGGGAATGCTGTAGTTTTCGATATGCCATAGACTCCTTCAAGACATTCTCTGATGACATTTGATTTGTTAAGTCTTGTAAGGATAGATAAAATGTCTATTCCATCTATTTTGTAACTTTCCCTAGCTTTTTTAGGTCTAAGCCATCTAACAAGGGTGCCATCGATAACTACTTTATCTAATTTTGCCTCCTTTAATATTTTAAGTCCATAAGCTAATTCTAAAAGACTTTCAATGTATTTTGAAAGCTTACGGTATAATCGGGGCTTCTTAATTTCTACTGTTAAACCTAAAGTTTCAAGAATTCCCGTTATTTCCTTAGAAATTTTCTCCGCATCTTTAGGTGATTCGAAGAGGAGTGATTTTTTCTCGGGACACCTAATTTCCACTTCAAAAAAGTACTTCATGGACCCATTAATCATTTTTCTTCTCTTAGTCACAGTTAAAACGACTCTTTCTATAGGTGGATATTGTTTTAAACCTTCAATATTGCTTATTAAGCTAAGCTCTCCTGAAGGCTCACGAATTAAAGCACCAAGCTGAATGTACATGAGTGCTGCAATTGATAAATCTAAAGGATATATTCCAGCATCTACGAAACCTATTCTTGATGGAAAAGTTTTTTCAAGAACCTTTACCTTGTAGTATTTTTCAAAAGTCTTCCTTATGAGAATAGTTATTGGGTCTTCAGATACTTCGCTTATTTGCTTAGAGATTCTACTTAGCAAATCACCTAAACTATCAATTAATGAGCTCATTTCTTAAGCTCCCCATATATTTGCTCTAAAATTTTAAATGCCTCATCAGCTACTTCCTCGTTAATTTCCGTTTTCCTCATACCTTCGCTATATTCTCTACCTAATGTTGAAATTAGGTTCAAAATTATTTCTGGTGAAAGCTTTAATCCGAATTTCTTAAGTGCTTGCTCAATGGCTTCCTTCTCCAACTCTTCAATATTTGATAGGTCGGACCTAAATTCCTCGAGAAATGTTATGTATTCTTCTGCAGATTCGCTTCTAACGATATGTACCCAAGCATTCAAGCTTCTAGCAACATCATTGATCATTTTTCTTACTCTACTATATTTTTCAATGCTAACTTTACCCGTGTAAACTATTATGCAGCGATATTTTTCATTCATATCTCTTATTTTCCTTTTAACCTCGTCAGCTACATTTTCTAAACCATAGGTTTCTACTACTTCTACATCTACCCCAAAATTATTTGTTAAGGCCTTTATTGAGGCAGCATTTCTCCCTAAATTCACTAGTAATACTCTTCTATTGGTTCTTAGCTTCTTCTTTAAAATATAAGTCTCATATATGTCATTAGCATCTCTTCCTATAGGCGATCCTGGGTAAGCTACGTTGCCTTCAAAAAATTCGCTATAGGGTATTGGGAAGTGTATGTGTCCTAATGCTAAATATTTGAAGTGTTTATGAATTGAAGCATAGGCTTCTTCAGAAAGTTTAATCATACTATATTTTGGGCTTATTTTTGAAATATCTATGCCTGAATAAATGTAAAGACCTGTATGTGCTATGAGAATATTGTCCTTGTTTTCATCGTAATCTTCATAAACCACTCTGCGGCGCTCAAGATATTCTACTTCTCTCTCCCCTCTCAAACCAGGTAATCCATAGAAAACTACTCCATCGACTTCTAAGGGTTTTAAATAAAGTTTGTAATTTTTCTCCTCATGTTTTGTTAAATGCACTAAACCTACTTCCCCTAAGATAGAGAGAACACCATGCCCCCTAGCTGTTAAGTCATGAGAACCAGGAGTAACTATGAATCTTAGCCCCTCTCGAACTCCTTTCTTAATTATTCTAACAACGTTTAATGTTGTTTCATGCCCTAATCTAGGTGTTTCAAATAAATCGCCAGCTACAATAATGTTCTTTACGTTTTCTGAAAGTGCTAATTCAACTATTTTCTCTAACGACTCCAAATTAGCTTTTCTAAGTACTGTGTGTGGAAATGCGCCAATATGAATATCAGCTGTGTGAATAAAGTCCAAGCGCTAGGCACACCTCTAGCTAATCGTTTACCTACATGTTGTTTTTCTAACTTTCCCCTACTTAACTAAACCTTGCTTCCTAAGCTCCTCTAAATCTTCAGGAGTATCTATATCTATGTATATTTCAGGAGAATTTACTGGAACTTCAACTATCCTATCGCTATACTTTTTAACAACAAACTTTAGCCCATATGTTTCTTCAGAAATGCTCATTAGATCATAATATAGTTTCATGTTGAAAAGTATTGGATGGCCTCTTCTACCCTTATATGATGGAACAACTATTTCCGGCTTAGCTTCAATGAACTTCTCTATGACCTTATTTATAGTTTCATGCGTTATGAGAAGATTGTCTGCAGGAAGTATTGCTATGCCCTCAGCATTAACAACCTTAGCTGCTAAAACAGCTGCTTTAACAGAAGAGCTCATTCCTTCCTCATAGTTTACGTTGTAAACGAATGTTACGGGTAAGCCGCTTAATTCATCAATTATTTTTTCAGCTTCAAAACCTACAATAACAAAAATTTTTTCCGCTTTAGATTTTAAAGCTTCTTCAGTAACCTTTCGTATAATTGTTTTATCATTTATTTTCTCAAGTAACTTATTTCTACCATATCTCTCAGATTTTCCTGCAGCAAGTATAGCTAATGCAATCATTTTCAAGCATCACACTATTGATAAGTGATTTCCTGAAGCCCTCCTCTCTATTTTAAGTATTTCAGCTAGAACACTTACAGCTATTTCCTCAGGTGTTTTCGCCCCAATATCGATACCTACTGGGGCATAAACTCTTCCTTTAAGCTTTTCTAAACTATATCCTTCCTCTTGGAGCTTTTGAAGATACGTTCTTATCTTACTTCTCGAACCTAAAACACCTATGTACTTAGCTTGCGAATTTAATGCCTTCTTTAAAGCCACGTAGTCGTGGTTTATTTCCCCATGCACTATTAATACGTAGTCTCCACTACCTATATTAGCTTCATCTATTGCTTTACCCCATTCATTCACAATTATTTTTTCAACATTAGGGAATTTTTCGGGTGAAGCATGTTTAGGATTATCGTCTATGACCCATATGCGATAGCCTAAAAGAGCTGCTAAATTAGCTAAAGGTTTTCCAACATGTCCCACACCTAAAACTAAAATTCTAGGCCTAGGCTTGATAACATCTATAAAAACGGTCAAAACACCACCACATATGAGCCTCGTTTTGTAAGCACCTAAAGGTACGTTATCTTCTCTAAAAGCAAACTTTACAGTTTTAGGTTTCCCCTCATTAAGGGCCTTAATAGCTTCTTTAATAACCATTCTTTCAAAAGGACCGCCACCTATTGTTCCAATAGTTTTACCATCAGGGAACACTAGCATTTTAGTTCCAGGACCTCTAGGTCCGGAACCTTCTTTTTCAACAATTATGCATAGTGCTACAGGTTCTCCCTTATCTACAGCTTCCTTTAAAGCGCTAATTACTGCCTTATTGGATGCGTTCATGATCTAATCCTCTACGTCAACTAAAAGCGCTTCCCGTATTAATGTATAAGTAAACAACTTTGTTTACATATCTATTGTTAGCCTTCCTCCCTAAGTATTTTAAGCGCTTCAAGAACTATTTGAAACATTTGCTGCCGTTTTTCATCAACTATTTTCTCAAAATACCCTAAACCTTGTTTCGTGTGTATTTCAGCAGCATAGTTTGTAATTAGAGTCAGTGTTGCATAACATAAGTTAAGTTCTTTAGCCAATGCCGCTTCAGGCATGGTCGTCATATTGACAATATCTGCTCCAAGCATTCGTAGAGAAGCTGCTTCAGCAGGTGTCATGAGACGTGGACCTTCAATTACGGCGATTACTGCTTCTGAAAGAAAGTATTTTAGAACTCTTTCTGAAGATTTTTCAAGAACTTTAACTAATTTTCCACAAAATGGTTCTGAAAAATCTATGTGGACAGGCTTATCCTCAAAGAACGTAATTCCCCTATTCTTGGTAAAATCTATAATATCGGTCGGGATAATAATCATTCCAGGTTTTAAAATTTTCCTTAGGGAATATGCTTGGTCTATTGCTATAATGTATTCAGCACCCCTACTTTTCATAAGCCAAATATTTCCCCTATAATTTACCTTATGCGGTTGTTGAATACTTTCTCTACCATGTCTAGGTATGAAAATTACTTTTAACCCTTCAATTTCAGTTTCCATAAACTCAACCTTTCCATAAACAGTTTCTGTAGTTAACCATGACTCATTAGGTAATAGTCTTTCAAAACCGGCTCCAGCTATGATACCTACAGTTTTAGTCATATTCCTTCCTCATAATAACGGTGAAGTTACTTATGTGAAATATGTTTTTACTTGTTAAAATAGATAGTTATCAAAGATAAGGTGGATGAAGTAAATGAGGCTAGCACTAAACATAGTAACAGACATTACATTAGATTACGCTATTAAAGTGTCTGAAGAAGCTGTAAGATTCGGTGCAGAATCAATATGGATAGGTGAAACACAGAATGTACCGCATCCCTTCACATACTTGCTACCCATATCTGAAAGAGTCAAGGTAACTTTAGGAACAAGTATTATTTCTGCATACCTAAACGACCCCGCTAGCGTCATTGAATTTTCAAGGAAACTTTTAAGGAACAATATTCCTGCGTTCATAGTAGGTGTTGGTTTAGGCGATATAGACTATTTAAAGGTAAAAGGTGTTGAACCGAAGAATCCATTAGACTTTATGAGGAAATATGTTTCTAAGCTATTTAAGAGTCTTCCTGAGAAAGCATCAGTCATCGTAGGAACTGCAGGCAGAAGAATGGCTAATTTATCATGCAAAATTACTGGCGCTGTTTTATTAAACTTTGTTCATCCAGACTATATTAAGTGGGTTAAAAGAGGCATTGAGGTTAAATGCGAGATAAATGTTATTGGACCAGCCCTTCTTAAAACATTTGACAGTAGATTAATTAGGGCTTTACGAATAGCTTCTGCAATAGTCTTAAAGGGCATGAATGAAAAGTTTCTTAGGAACTTCGGTTTCGAAAGCCTTGCTGAAGATATTAAAAAGATTCTTAGCAGCGGAGACTATTGGAAGCTAGGAAGATACGATAATGTTCTTTTAGATAAATTTGCAATTTACGGTGACATAGTAGATTTTGAAACGAGAATAGAGGAGCTTTCTAAATTAAATGTTAATCGCTTAATTCTTGGCCCACCAATTTATAGGGATAGGAATCTTATTGAAAAAGTATTCTCTAAGCTAAGAAAGTATTAACTACTTCAACAATGATTTCCGGGGCTTTCGAACCAAAAAACCTCAGATTTCTTTTAAGCTCAATACCTAAAGCCTCTGTTTTCGGAGGCTTCCCGAAATACTTAATTAAAGCACCACCCTTGAATGGCTTATCTACGCTAACCCTTAATCCCCTTCTTCGAAGTTTCTCTACAATTTTCTCTAAAACATTCCTACTTACCGAAGAATACCCGTTAGTTGATAAGCAAACATCAGGCCATACGCTAATATTCTTCATTCCATGTACATCTATTATATATTTAATTTCCCCTTCATTAACAAGTTGCTCAATTCTCCTCCATAATGGCGTTTTCCTACCATACTCCTTATTTAAATTGTAATTAGGAATGTTTAAGCCATCAACATAGTCAACCTTACTTATTGTTGGAAGTACTGCCCAACTATTTGTTGCAATAGCTGCCTTAAACGCTATTTCCCACGTTAAAAAATCAACTGCTGATCTTGAAGGTATAAGTTCTGAGAAAGCATATTCTAAACCAAGCTCTTTAATTTTACCCACAACATCCTTAAACCTGTCCGTGCCGAAACCGTGAAGAGCAGTTATTAATACAGGTTTCTTACCTGAAACTTCAACATACCCCTCAATTACGCCCAAATTCATTAAATAACCCTCCAATAGCCTCAGAGACTAAGTTAGTATATTTAAGTTATTCCAAACATTTTTGAGAAACAAAGTAGTATAGTAGTATGATGTAGGGAAAGCCATGAGGAAGAGAAAAGTAAAGGTTACTTTAAGTGAAGATGTTCTTAAGCTTATAGTTGAAGGTAAAGTGAAGTTAGTTAAAGATGTAAAAATAAAGTATGGTAAATATAAAATTATTAAAAGATATGTTCCTAAGAAGTGAAAATACAATGGCTGTTAGAGTTAAATTGAGAATTTCTAGAAGAGATAAGAACATATCAGAGACGCTTATAGTACTGGTCAATGGCGGTGCGGAAAGCGAGGAACCAGTAATAGCCGTTACACCGGACACAGCCTTAAAACTTGGCTTCTCACTTAACGACTTCGAATTAGTTGAAGTAGAGTTGGCTTCAGGTAAAACACATAATCTTATTTCGAAGGAAAAGGTCATATTAGAGCTATTAGATGAAAAAGGACGTGTTCTCTCAACAACATACGCGTACTTAACTGTAGATGATAACCTCACAGAACCATTAATAACCGATGCTGCAATTGATGAGTTAGGGATACAAGTCATTAGTTTTAAAAAAGGTTTATGGAGGCATCTTAACGACCCTACAAATGTAGTTAGAAAAAGCGCTAAATAATATTATTTTAAAACTCATGGAGTTTAGTTATTCATGAGTGTACAAAGAATTTTGTGCATAGGGGAACTTATGGTTGGCTTAAGAAAACTGGAAAAGGGCTTCTTAACCGAAGGTTCAGAATTCAAATTAATAGTTGAAGGATTGCCCGCTAAGGTTGCTTTAGAACTGGCTTCAACGGGTTTTAAAGTTGATTTAGCCGGAGCCGTAGGCGACGACGCTTTAGGTAAATCCCTAATTACATTCTTAAAGAACAATGGAGTTAATATTGATAATATCGTAGTTAAAAGAGGTTTAAGAACAACAGTTGTAGTAATGATTAACGACATTTTAAAAATATACTTTAGGAAACCCTATGCTATTACAGCAGATACAGAGTTTTCGCTAAACGATATTAGTTTAAGTAGGTTATCGAATATTAACTTACTTTACACATCAGCTTATGCTTTAATGGAGAACCCACTAGGTCATACGGTATTTTATATTGTGAAGCATTTATGGAAAAACAATGTTAAAATAGTTTTACACATAAATTTCCACACCTATGAAGATAGATTTCTAAGCCTTAGAGAATTAAGAGGTATTTTAAAGTACTCTTCAAATATAATTTTAAGTTATCAAGAACTCGATAGATTACTTAAAACATCCAATGTTAAAACAGCTGCGCAAACAATATTTAGAAAGTTTCCTGCAGTTGAAAACGTAGCCATCACAACACAAGGAAGAATGTATGTTCACACAAAGGGTGTAGGTGAAAAAGTTTTTAATATAAGGGAAGCTGATGAGTCAAAATTTGCCGCATTATTTATTAAAAACATAATTACTTAGAAATAATCTTAAATTAAAATGCGGACCACAAATGTGATGAGCGATGGATAAAGCAGCTCTTTACGGGAAATTAAATGTAGCTAAAGTAGTTATTGATGGCGAGAACGTTTCTATAAATATATTTAGCGATGTTCTTGTTAAAGAACATCCATTAGTAATTAAAATTAACGGCGTTGAAATTAGGAGGTACATTGTTTCCGAAACTATGTTAAAAGAATTTATTATAGGGAACCTCTTTTCGCTAGGTATAGTTAATAATTTATCGGAAATTAAGTCTGTTTCATTTAAGGGAAACGAAGTTAACATAAAGCTTGACCCTAAAGCTTTAAGAAGAACTCCTATCTTAACCATAACACCATCGTGTGATGAGCAAGTACTACCAGAAATCAGTGGTGAAAAATTAGCGATTAACAATAAAATTAGAGCGGAAAGCATTTTAGAAGCAATTAAGCAAATGTTCACTTCTTCAAACGTTTTCAAAGAGACTGGTGGAACACATGTTTCCTCACTTTTCGACATAGATTCTTCAAGAACTCTCATAGTAGTTGAAGACTTGGGTAGACATAATGCTGCAGATAAAGTATTGGGTTGGGGTATTTTAAGAGGAGTATCCTTTGAAAAAGTGGCAATAGTTACTTCGGGTAGGGTTTTCAGCGATTTAGTAGTGAAAGCTTTTAGAATAGGGACTCCCATAATAATTTCTAAATCTGCCCCATCATACGATGCTGCTTTGAAAGCAAGAAAATACGGAATAACATTGATAGGGTTTGCTAGAGGAAATAGGTTTAACGTTTATTCTGAACCCGGAAGAATAGTGGAACTAGAAAACATAGTTTTGGAAGATTAAAATGCTTTACCAACTTATAAGAGATGAAATTCTAAGAACATATGAAGCAGCAAAGAAAACATATGAGAACATAAAGTTTTCCCTCGAGGAAGCATATGTCATAGGCTCGGGGGATTCGTATGCAGCAGCGTTAATTATTCAAGGAGTTACTAACAATAAATTCATAGCATTGGATCCTTATGAAGCACAGTTCAGTATTAAACCACATAAGGTGTACGTTGTCGTTTCGGTTTCAGGTAAAACAAGAGAGAATATAGAGTTAGCAATTAAAGTTAGAGAAAGCGGAGGTAAGGTAATCGCTATCACAGCTAATCCTAAATCTAAACTAGCTCAAAAAGCTAGCGAAATAATTTCCATAGACTACTCTCCACAAAACCTTCCAATACCTGGAACTCTCTCATTCACATTGTCCTTAATAGCTCTCTACGCTTTAGCTAATTTAGACGTTGATTTTAAAAAGCTTAAGAATCCAGAGCTTAAGGCTTTGAAGGGATTGGAGCCAATATTCATAGGTACATTAGGAGGCTATGGTGTTGCATACTATTCAGCTTTAAAATTCTATGAAGTTTTTGGCTCTAAAGCCAGATTCGAAAGAACGGAGCAATTTTGTCATGCTACAATATTTAGTGTTAGAGAAAATGACCAAGTAATATTTTATCCCTCAGATAATGATAGAAGAGCGAGGGAAGTTGTTGAAGCTATTAGTGAAAAATATAACTTAGTCATATACGATAGATGCGAAAAACATATGAAACACTTATGTCAAATAGTTGATTTCCAAACAAGTTTAGCCGAATACATTAAGGAGTTAGGATTAGAAAAACCCTATTTCACCATAGCAAAAGGTGTTTTAGATGTAAGCAGTAGCCTCATATACTAACTTTACTTGCACTAATGAGCTAAGGTACCTTTAATCTTCCTTATTAAATACAATAGTTAAGGCCTAACAACATTCCTAAATTTCTCCTTCAAAATACTTCTTAAAGAACCCTACATACTTAAAGCCGTCATCCGGGAATACGAGAACAAATACTCCTTCAGCACCTTCCTTAACTAATTTCTTAAACGACCAATAAACAGCTCCGGAGCTTAAACCTATTAGTATGCCTTCCTTCCTAGCTACTTCTATTGATGACTCCACGGCATCTCTTAATGTAACATCTATTAAACCGTCTATTTGTACTTGGAAAAACCACTTAGGCTTTGTTTCGATTCTCTTAATTCCAGGTATGCTATGGCCTTTAGCTGGCTGAACAGCATATACTTTTGTTTTACCGAAAACTTCCTTAATTCTCTTTGAAATGGCAGCTACATGGCCTGACGTACCTGTTCCACAAACCACGTAATTCGGTGTTTTCTTTAAAGCTTTCATTTGCTCTACGATTTCTTTAGCTGTGGTTTCATAATGCATTTTGAAGTTAACGTCGTTTTTGAATTGATTAAGATTGGTTGCACCAATTTCTTCAGCGTGTTTTCGTACATAATTCCAAAACTCTGGACCTATGGTTTCATATTCTGTAGTAACGTATTCTGCTCCGAAAACTTTAAGCAATATAGGGACAGTTTCTGAAACTTTCTTTGGAAGGTAGGCTCTAAACTTTTTATTGTAAATTCTTGAAAGCGCTGCTAACGCTAAGCTTGTATTTCCTGAAGATGCTTCTTCAATAACATTTTTAAGTAAACCTTTATCATAGGCGTCTTTAATCATCGCCCAAGATATTCTATCTTTAATACTCCTACTGTATGGATTGTAGAATTCAAGCTTAGCCCAAACCTCTACCCTACCTATCGATGACTTTGAAAGCTTAACTAATGGTGTTGGTAAATTACCTATGAACAATTCTAAGGTGTTCTCAAATATTCTATACTTCCAAAGCTCTTTCCCCATGAAACCAGCCTCTTCCTTTAAATACGTATGGTTAGAGCTTAATAGTTATTCGTCACTAGAATCTAGTGGTTAAAATAGGTTAAAATAAGAAAATATTATTAACGCCGTTAAAGGTGATGGAAAATTACGTTAAAGGAAAAAGTCGTAGACTTAACAGGTAAGTCGTCAGAATGTAGGGACCATCCGGTTCTGGATTTAACTAAAACATTTAATAATATGAGGAAGGGTGAAAGAATAAGATTCATTGTTAATTCCATGGAAATTCCCTTAGAAATAGTAACTACACTAGCTAAAGTGAGAAACATAAGCATAAGTGTCGTTGAATCTAAGGGTAATAGATTAATTTTCGTTGCTGAGAAGAAATAAAGTTATGTATTAAATGATCTATTTCGACTATTAAGCGCTAAATAAGCACTAGATAATTTAAGCGTTAACTAATTACTTATTTTTAGGAGGTAAGCTATGAGTTTAAAGTATGAAACAATAATTGACGGTAAAATAGTTGAAGCAGTATATGTAGCTAAAGACGGCGTAATAAATGAAGTATGGCCTCCAAGAAGTTTAGATAAGAACACAGAGGATATACTTAAAAAATACGTGCTTTCTTCGCCAAGGAAGTTCATAATGTTTACGGGAAGTTCATTACAACATATATTCTTAAGTATAAAACATTGTGAAAGGAACATAATATTGAAGATTTCTAAGAGAGTTCATCCAGAGAAAATACTTCAAAAAGTAGCTACAGTACTTATAACATTAAAGCATTCATATAACTAATTCAACAATATGTAAACCCATATTTATGGCAATGTAGGATACATACGACGAAAAAATCACCCCTAGAATTATTGAAAACACTGTTCTATCATAGCTTATATTAAATAGTTTTGCCACTAAAGCTCCAGTCCACGCTCCACTTCCAGGTAGAGGTACAGTTATGAATAAAATGAGCCCTGGAACACCATATTTTTCAACATACTTTCTAGATTTATTGCGAATATGGTTAACATACTTAAAGTAGAGTATTCTTATAAGCCTGGATCTGAAGGGGAATGTTTTTCCCTCCTTAATTTTCTCTTCTACTCTATCTAGAATCCAGTAAAGAGCAATACCTATGAGTATTGTCGGTATGGAAACTGCTAAAGGAATTATAGGTGATTTAATATTTAAAGCGACCATTACATATGCGACGGCAACTCTAGCTTCAAAACCAGGAGCAATAGTTATTATGAGAACTTTTAGTGCTTCCTCCAACATTATAATGTGGCCTCAAACAACTTTCGAGGAAATTTTCATTTTAATCTCACATGCTTTACATATCTCCTTAGCCGAAGGCTCACCACATATTTTACATTCAGTAAATTTGTACATTTTGTACTTGGATAGCTTCTTTCTCATTTCATCAATTTTAATCATTAACCTATATTTAAAACCGGGATTTTCAGCTTCAACTCTGTTTAAAAACTCCCTAATATTCCACCTTAACGAGTAGGGAGCATAGGGGCATTCAACATAAGGGGTTTTCAAATCAACTATTATTGAATGTATTAATGATTCCTTCTCATACATATAGTGTAAGGGCCTAACTCTTGGAATAAGTTTTGGATGGTCGGCTTTTACTACTATACCACCACGTATTAAGGATTGGAAATCACCCCTAATAAGGTTCATAATAGCTGTTTGCAAGTCATCGTCTAAGTTATGCCCTGTAACTAAGTATTTTGCTCCAAGCTCTCTTGAAACTTTATTTAAAAGATAGCGTCTAATAACTCCACATACTGTACATGGTTTCCAATCTATTTTACCTTCAAAAAACAGTTTTGCTGCATCATCTATTGTGAAACTAAAAGCGTTTTTAACATCAACTAGGAAGTATTCTACACCTAGTTTTTCAGAAACATTCTTTAAGGCTTTAATTGTGTACTCTCTGTAACTAGAAATTCCCTCATTAACCAGTAATGCTTTAACTTCAAAACCGTATTTTTCTGAAAGCTTCTTCATAACATAGAGCGCATTTAAACTATCTTTTCCTCCTGAAGTTGCTACAACAAATAACTTACCTGAAACCCTAGATAGAACCTCCGCTTTAGAAAGTGTTTTCTCAGCCTTCTCTAAGAAATATTTTTGAAAACACTTTTTACAGAAATACTTTCCCTCATAAGCCACTTTAATAATGGCTTTCTCCTTTTCACATACTGAGCAAAGAGGCATTTACATTATCACTTTTCCACAGTCTTAAATGGACATATTCTAGCATAAAAGCAGTATTTACAATTGTGAACTATACCAGCTGGTGTTAAGTAATTTTCTATATTTTCAACTTCAATATTATAAACCTCTCCGCGATATGAATTCGGAAGTATCCTCTTAATCCTAACCCATACTCCTCCCTTAATAAACCACGCTTGCGGATTTCTCTTCCTATATGTTGTCCATCTAACGTGAAATATGGGGTGTTTACCCCAGCCAGGTTGTCTTTGGGAGCTTTTTAGCGTAGGCAGTATTTTTTGCCTTAGTAGCATTATGACAAGCTGGTAAGCGAGCTTAGGGCTTGTAGTAGTATAATCAAACATTCCGTCCTTATAGACGTGGCCGTCGCCAGCTACCATCCCTTCTACTATTGTTCGTTGAGATTCAGGGGGTAAGTATAGGATTTTTTCTCTAAAGTGTTTCCTAGGAGCATATCTTCCCGTTTTGGGGTCTTTCTCCCATTCGATGAAATTATCAGCTAATTTACGCCATTTCACACCTAAGTTTATAACGTATTCATCTCCATGGGGCGGTGGGAGCTTGTAGAGATGAGATGAGTATGAAATACCATGTTGTGTTGCTATATCTTCAACTCTCTTTACAATATTTTCCTCATGTGTACCCAGTGTAAGCACTATAGAAAATTTACCTCTCGGGAAGCCTTCGGCAACAGTAAGTCCAAGTAGCCATAATAAGTTTTCTGTTAGACCCAAATCAAGAGGTCTATACTTAACCTCACTGGGATATGGTATAAATATCCATGGTTGTGCTTTGTACTCATCATTTATGTCTCTTTGCGCTTCACGTTCCATAATTTCGTAAATTTCCTTAACCGTTAACCATTGTGGCTCTGTAAAGATACGGCATCGTGTCCTTGACGTTATTTGAACATAATACCCTCTCTGCTTATATGAATTAACTTTTTCTATATTTCCCCACTTGGAGAATCTAACGAAAATTGGATGATTCTCTGTAATCACTATGTGATTAAGACCTGCAGGCTCTATGGTGAAGCATTGTTCATTCTTATGTATTTGTCTTCGAATAACTTTTGTTACTATTGCAACTCTATACTTGCCCGTTATTTTGTCCATGCCGATGATTTTGTCTCCTTCTTTAATAAGCCTTATCGTTTTCATACCATCCGGAGTAAAGATAAGTGTGTTTGGGTGAAGGCATTCCCAACTATATCTTGGATGCTTTATGTTTTCTATAGTTTCCTTTACTAGTTTCTCAAGGTCTATTGGTGTTTTTTCAATGCTAAATTCAGCTATCCTATCAGGTGTTATGTATATTAGTATTCCTTTTTCTCTATTTAGAATGTTAAGATAGATCTGTAGCTGCATTAAGTGGTGGTCGTGAGGTATTCCTAAGTCGCTTCTTGCCGTTTTTATTTCAACAACATAGTTTTCATTTAGGGCATCAACTCTTCCCTTGATCTTAACTTCTCTGTTATCTATAGATATCTCTTTTTCAAACTCTACTTCCACTTGAAAACCTTCTTCCTTAAGAAAACCTTCAATACCTATGTGCACCATGTCACCTAGTATGTGAGCGGGTTCAAATTTGAACATTAATTCGGGATATCTTATTCTGAACTCCCTTTTTTGACTGCATGAAACCATATCTGTAACGTAAACTATGTTAGGGTTTGTTGCATCCTTAAAATGTTCTCTGTAGTCACTTAAAACTCTTCGATAAAGTTTCTCCATAACTATGTTTGATGCTTTAAACTTCTCTGTTGAATTCAATTTACAATACACCTTATCTTCTACTCTTACTACAATTACAGATAATTTAAAACTAACTTTACTTAGTGGTTACCTAGCAAGAATATTTTTGTTAAAGCGCTAAACTCTCATTAATCAAAATTATTATTGGTAATTTCTTCCAAATAATATATATTACTGATACTTCTTCATAACCATGAATTACTAGCTTATAGAGGCAAGGTGTTAGAGGAATGAGGAGATTTCAAACTGAAGCTATCCATGGACATGTATTTTATGATGAAAAATATGGAGCTTTTATCACACCAATATATCAAAGTGTTATTTATGAGCAATTCGATAGGAGAACAGGCAAGTTAAGATTAACTGATAGAGGATTTGAGCTAAAGTATTCACGAGAGGAAAACCCAACCGTTAGGGTACTTGAAAGAGTTTTAGCTAGGCTTGAAAAAACATATGATTCCATAGCGTTCGATAGTGGTATGGCGTCTATTTCCTCAACACTTTTCTCCCTCATACATTATGGAAGCGTTATTCTTGTGCCTTATGAAGTTTATGGAACAACATTGCATCTCATAGATCATATGGGTAGATTTGGTGTTAAGGTAGTTAAGACTCATCCTTCAACAGAAGCCATAATTGAGGATGCCAATATTAACGAAAACATAAATGTTGTTTTCATAGAAACAATAACTAATCCTACATTAAAAGTATTAGATGTTGAGCAAATAGCTAAAGTAACTAGAGAGGCTGAAGCAAAACTCATTGTTGACAACACATTCGCATCCTCTGTAATATTTAACCCCATAAACGCTGGAGCACACGTAGTCGTTCATAGTGCAACTAAGTATTTAGCAGGACATAACGACGTATTAGGCGGTTTTTCAGCAACAGATGATGTGGAGTTAATTAAGAATATATGGGATTGGCGTAGAAAGCTTGGCTCAATAATTCAGCCCTTAGAAGCTTATCTAATACTTAGAGGAATTAAAACGCTTGAAATAAGGTTTAAAAAACATAGTGAAAACGCATTAGCCATTGCCGAGTTTCTTCAGGAGCATCCTAAAGTTGTTGATGTATTATATCCCGGATTAAAAGATAGCCCATACTATAGTTTAGCTTGCTGAATGTTTAAGAAAAACTTTTCGGAGGAGTTGTTTCATTTAGGGTTAAGGATAGCATGGTAGATGCGAAAAAGGTTCTTCTTTCAACGTCAATTATTAAGCCTTCTCCAAGTCTTGGTGGGGCAAAGTCGCTTATGACCTTGCCGGCTTTAAGTTCAGCTAAATATATTCCGAAAGAATATAGGGAACGTGCAGGTATCTATGATAATCTCCTAAGACTTTCCGTAGGGTTAGAAGATGTTAACGACATTATTGAAGATTTAGATAAGGCACTGGCAAACTTAAAGTGATAATAAGGCAATACTCCTTATAACATCTGCTACATCTTCGCATCTATCTTCCGCATTCTCTATAGAATCTATTGTTTCCTTAGCTATGATACATGATGAAGCCTCTGTTTTATCACACCATTCAAGCACTTTAGCTAATCCTCCCACACGTATCTCGTCAACTTCTTCCTCAAGACTCTCTATTTTATCAGCTATTTCAAGAGCTTCCTTAGGGTTCTCATAAACCTCCATTATAGCGTCTTTTATTAGAAGAGTTGACTCATAAACTTTAGAAGCCATTTCGTAAAGTATCTTTAAAATTTCCTCAGGTATTTTAGCCGAAGATGGAAGCATAAGTTTTCGCGAAGCAGATTTTACATATGCAGCAATATCGTCAGCTGTTAACACAAGCCTTATAAGATCCTCCCTATCTATTGGGTGAAATATTCCTTTAGAAAGCTCAGCGATAATGTTTCTTTTTATTTCATCAGCTTCTCTTTCTAAATCAAAGACTTTTCTATATTCTTCTCCAGCTTTCTCCCTATTCTTTCTAATACAGTTCTCTAAAAGCTTTTTAAGATGAGCAGCTTCCTCTATAACCTTATTTATATGTGATAGACATAAAGCAATTATTTCTCTTTGCCTTCTTCTCCCAATCCAAGCCCATGTTGTAGCCATGCTTTAAAACACCTACATGTTAACTTTACTAAACCACGGGAAATAAGTTTGAAGCTAAAAGGTAAACTACAAAGCTTAAAAATGCAGCAATAGGAACTGTTAGTATCCATGAGACTATAATGTATCCTACAACTTTCCAGTCAACGCCCTTTAAGCTTCTATTTTTAGCTATTCCTACACCTATTACTGAGGATACACTAGCATGAGTTGTTGAAATAGGCATTCCATAATTATACAGTAGCTTAGGTATTGTGCTAAAGCCCCATACAACAATAGCGTTTGAAAAAACAGCTGCTGAAGCTGAAATATAATCTAGCCTTGTTATTTTAAATCCGACAGTGTTTATTACCTTGTACCCCCACGTTAAGGCACCTACAGTTATTCCTACAGCTCCAAGTAGCGCTAAGTAGAACATTGTTGTCATATCGGGTGTTCCCATAACTTTTGAAGCTACTGTAATGTACACTCCAGTAGCATTTCCTACGTCATTTGTTCCGAAAGCGTATGCGGAAAATGCTAAGTTAAACAGTAGGAAGCCTTTAAAGAACTTATCAACATTTTTACCTTTAGATATAAGGTACTTAGCTACTTTTTCCAGCACAAAATACATTGCTATGCTAAGCATTATTGCTAAAAGGGGAGAAGTTATCCAGCTAAGAATAACCATGTAAACTACTTTCCAATTTATTCTCATAATGCCCTGAGTATACATGTAAGCTAAACCTATTCCTAAAACCCCACCAACACTACTATGAGTTGTTGAAACAGGTAATCCCTTCCAAGTAACAAAAGTTATCCATAAACCTGCCATAAGGGAAGCTATTAATGCACCTAACGGGTCAATATCTTTAACAACACCTTTACCTATAGTTTTCATAACCATGTATCCTTGAACAATAGCTCCTAATGCTGCAAAAATAGAAAACATAATTAATGCTTTCTTAATACTTATTGCTCCAGATCCTACAGCAGTATTTGTTGGGTTTGCAGCGTCATTTGCTCCAAGGTTCCATGCAATGTAGAAGGCAAGTACTAAGCCAAGAAGTAAATACAGTGTTTCCATCGAAATCATTAACAATACAGCATTACACCTTACGTCATCAGCTTACCATATTTGCTTCAAAGCTAGTGTCTTTACTCGAAAATTTAAACATTATCTTAAAGACTATACTTAGCCATACTTAGCTATACTTAAACTCTAATAAGTGATAAACCATATCCTTTCTTAAGCTTTAACTTCCAGCGCTCCCTAACTCTAATCATACCTTTTCTTCTCATTTCATCAATTATTTTAGCTAATTTTTCCTGCTTAACCCAGTCTCCATAAACTTTTCCTGAACCATAAATTTTCATTATAAACTTCTTTATTTTATAAGGTATTTTTCCTGGCGGCGCATTCTCCAAGGGCGAGCCTGGTAATGGAAGGAACGTGTGTGCATGAATTCTAACTCCAAGCTTAACCAATTTCTCCATAAGTTTTATTGATTTTTCAACATCTTCCTCTGTTTCATTTGGAAAACCAAATATGAAATCAACATCGACATTAAAACCTGCTTTCACCGCTGCTTCCACCGCTGAAACTACATCCCCAACACTATGTCCTCTCCTAAGAATCCTCAGAATTCTTTCGCTCCCGCTTTGCGCACCAATGATTATTTTCCTATTATCAACATGTTTTTTAAGGAGTTTAGCTAGGTCGAACGTTAAAAACTCAGGCCTTATTTCGCTAGGGAAGGATCCTAGAAAAACTCTTCCACCATACCTTCTCTTTAAGAGACTAAGTGAATCTAAAAGTTCTACTAAAGAATTAACATTAGGTTTTAATCCGTCAACACTACCGTAAGCTAAAGCATTAGGTATTATAAATCTTAAATCTCTTAGCCCATGCTTCCAAAATATTTCAGCATATTTCAACACATTACTAATGCTTCGGTGTCTAGGAATAAATCCGTGAATAAATGGCGTTTGACAATAACCGCATTGGAAAGGGCAGCCCCTGGTTAGCTCTATAGGATTAAACATTCTCCTCCAATAAGGGAATGGAGGATAAGTATCTAATGGGATAGGCTTTGCTCTTCCATTAAAGAAGTACTCTCCATTTTCCCTATAGGCTATTCCCGGAATGGAAAATGGATCCCCTTTATCGGCAATTTCACTAATGAATTGGGTAAATGTTTTCTCAGACTCCCCTAGAAACACTACATCAAATCCTAAGTTTAACGTACCTACAGGATCCCCTGTTGCATGAGGGCCTCCAGCAACTATTATTACATTATTGCCTTTATTTTTTGAAAGATAAGTTATTAACCATAGGATTTTGTGGAGAAATGTTGTAAGTAAGCTAAAACCTACAATAACCTTCCTATATGCTTTAGCTATGGAAAATAGCTTAAAGAAGAAATTTTCATTCTCACTAATTAAGAATAAATCAACATTAGAAACCTCAGTATCTATAGCTGATATCAGTGCGTGAACACTGTACTTGCACTGCTTAGAATAATACAGTGCAACAGCAACATCTTTCATGCTAATTAGGCTAACCTCCGCATAACCGCGTATTACCCGGTATTACCTTAGTACTTATAGTGTTAATAAACTAATTGTTAAAACTTAAATATTGTGGCAAAGATAATAGCTAAAGGACAGCCCTTAAGGTGAATTAGCTGTGAAGAGAAAAGCTATTTCACCCGTAATAGCAACACTACTGCTGATACTAATAGCAATAGCGGCAAGTATACTGGTATACGTATGGGTAACAGGTTATGCTTCTTCGGTGACAGGTGCTGAAACAATACAGTTGCAGGAAAGAGTAAAGATAGATGCTGTAAGTGTACCTGATGGATCAGCTAGTAAAAATGTAACAATATATGTAAGAAATATTGGTAATGTTGAAATAAATGTCACCAGTGCCTATATAATAGACTCCGTTACATCAGAAGTTATGGGATACAACAGTACAAGCCTTAAACTAACCCCGGGAGAAGTAAAGGCACTTAACGTAACATTAACAAGTGGTTTAACTTCAGGGAGAACATACGTAGCGAAAGTAGTAACTAAAAATGGCGTTGAAGCAACCTACTCCTTTGTCTATAGAAAATAGTTAGTGAAGATTAATAATTTTTTAAACTTATATTTAAAATTTTTATTAGCTGATTTTATGTTAAATTTAAGCTAAGCTTGTTTTGCAAGAATATTGACATTATTTCCTCTAATGTTGGATTACTTAATTCTTTTAGATGATAACTTACTTTTACGAAGGGCTTACTTAAGCTTATGATTTTATGTAGTTTTATTGGTGTAGCTAGAATTATTGTTTCCGCCGGAACTTTTTTTAATGTTTCCTCTAAATCTTTTAGTTGTTTTTTGTTATAACCTATTGTTGGTATTACCTCTCTTAAATGCGAATATTTTGCGTAAACCTCCCTTAAAATACCTACCGTGTATGGTTTTGGGTTAACTATTTTTGCACCTAACTGCTTCGCCGCTATATATCCTGCTCCAAAACCCAGTCCCCCATGGGTCACTGTTGGTCCATCCTCTATTATTACGACTCTCCTTCCTTTCACAAGTTCGGGTTTATCTACAGAAATTTCGGAGGATGCTTTGATTATTGTTGCTTTAGGATTGACTATCTTAACGTTATACACTATTTTTTCTACATTTTCTTTAGGTGCTACGTTTACTTTATTTATTATTACTATGTCGGCCATTCTAACATTTATTTCTCCAGGATAGGTTCCTACTTCTTGTCCTGGTCTTAAAGCGTCTGCTACAACAATGTGCAAGTTTGGTTTAAAGAATGGTATGTCATTGTTTCCTCCATCCCAAAGTATGATGTCTGCTTCTTTTTCGGCTTCCCTTAAAACTTCTTCATAATCTATTCCTGCGTAAACAGTTACTCCCATGTCTATGTAGTGTTCATATTCCTCCCTTTCCTCAATGGTGCATCCGTAGTAATCTAAATCCTCATATGTTCTAAATTTTTGAATTCTCTGTTTGAGAAAATCTCCGTAAGCCATCGGGTGCCTTACTACAGCTACATTAACGCCCTTTTCCTTAAGTATTTTAACTATTTTCCTACTTACCGTACTTTTACCTGACCCTGTTCTAACAGCGGTAACCGCTATTACAGGTTTAGATGTTTTCAGCATTGTTGATTCAGGTCCAAGAAGCCAAAAGTCTGCACCTGCTGCTAACACTTCAGAAAATTTATGTCCAACGTCTTCATGTGTTAAATCACTATATGATAGAACAACAACGTCTACCTTATAGTCTCTAATTAGCTTTGCTAGCATTGATTCAGGATATATTGGTATACCTTCCGGGTATAGGGGTCCAGCTAGCTCTGGAGGATACTTTCTATTTTCAATCCCGGGAATTTGCGATGCCGTAAAAGCAATTACTTCATAGCCAGGATTGTTTCTAAAGAATACGTTAAAATTATGGAAATCTCTTCCGCCAGCACCCATTATTATAACTTTTTTCCGTTTAGCCATGCATATAACCGCTTACGCATTAAGAAAATAATTTACTATATTTTTTATGTTGAAAAAATTCCGTTCAAAAGAAAAATTACAGAATATTTTTCACAAAAAGAAAGGTGCTACATTAAATATTTTTTCATTGAAGCATTTGACAGCATAAGTCACATGAGCTATTATGAACCATGGACTTACCATTTAATTGAACTATTAAAAATTTTACAATGGAAAATGTTTAAACAGCCTCCTTCAAGTACTTACCGTACTCGCCGCTCTCCTCTCCTCCAATATCCGGCATTTTCCATCCACTAGGACATCCTTTTCCAAATCTTATAGGTTTCTTAAGCCTACTGAGCAATACTACTCTACTAGGTATGCTTTCCGAAACTATAGGGTAAGATGATTCCTCAGCTACTTTTTTAGCAAACTCCCTTACTTCAGCATGTGACGGCATAGCTTCTCTTGGAAGTCTTTTAGTAGAGGCACCAATATGCATATACGCTTTCACTTCAACATATGTTGGCTGAGCTAATTCTATTAGCTTAGCAAACCCTTTAGCATCTTTATCACTCATGTTTATTCCCTTCATAACAGTTATTCTCATAACTGTAGGACATGTAAAACTTGGTAGTATTTCGAGAGATTTTAAAGAAAGCTCCCAAGCCCTAGGAGCTAACGGCACATTTAACTTCTGATACATTTCCTTATTCCAAGCTTCAAATGAAACATATAATTGACTAGGCTCCTCCTCGAGATTAGCTAAAATATCAGGCCTAATAGCTCTAGTTACGACGAAAGTAGTTAGCCCCCTACGGTGAAATTCCTGAATAAGCTCTCCAAGTCTAGGATATAGGAGAGGTTCTCCAGTAAGGCTTATTGCTACATGTTTTGGTTCATATGCTTCGTTAAGTAATTTCTTATTGGCTTTGGGATTACCTTTATATCCTGAGAGAATCCTATACCACTCTCTAAATATTCCTTCAACTATTTCTTCAGGCTCATCTATTACTGGAAGCCTTGTTTCATCCCATTCTATACCTACATCTTGCGGTCTAAATCTCCAACAGTGAATACATGCATTCCAACACCATAAAATAGCCGGAGACATTTGAATACATCTATGGCTTTCGATACCATAGAACTTACATTTGTAGCAAAACCTGTTTTCTAGAAGCGCCGCTTTAGACCAATGGCAGATCTTTACGGCGCTATGATGCCCAACTATATGGTACTTTTGCTTTCTAAGTATAGCGAAAAGTGCCTTATAGGGATCCTTTTTGGCCTCCTCATAGTTTATCTGAATCCTTTTTCTTCTAACCATAGCATATCACTTCCTTCTTCACTTACACTTGATACCTACATGTACGAAAATATATATTATTTAGTTGAATAATGTTGAAAAACGTAAAGGCATCATTTAAACAATGTTTAACTAGGTAACGTACATTACATTGCAAATATTATTATTTACGTTGAGGCATGTGCTTTATAAGGCACCTTCTTAACTAATTAGTTTAGATCATGATGATAGGCGGGCTTACCCGACGTGTAATGGTATGTGAGGAGCGCGGTCGTAACTGAAGCTTAGCTACCATAAATTATCCATTCTTTCTCTTCACCTTTCTCTACAAGAGAAACCTTCCTATTACTTATGGAAAATATTACGCCCTCAAGAAATCCTTTTAAAAGAAATCCGTCTATTAAAACATTTTTTATTTTGAAAGTAACATCTCCTGTTTCAACATTAAACCTTACTATATCATAATCTTTTATCCACCCAAATGCTTTAAGAGATTCGAAAGCGAAATGCATGAACAGTAAGTTATTGTTAAGATGCTTTAAAAGCTCTTTCCATAGTGTTACAAACTTTTTTCCATACTCAAACCCCATGAAGTACAAGAAAACATCTTTTGCTTTACCAAACCTCTGAGTTAAACCGTCAAGTATCATATCCCATGTTGACTTAGTGAACATTATTATTGGTTCGAAATGTATTTCAATAGAATAATTGAAGTCTGGTGTTACAACACTACCTATCCCCCTATGTCCCACGTGAACTTCTACGACATCACTCATTTGACTGATAAGGTTCTTTAATTCCCTCTCATCAATACTGGAGTTTGTTAAATCAGCTAAAAAAACCCATGAACCAACTTCTTCGCCTATTTCTACACTGTGTATTCCTGTTAATATCTTTATACCGTGCTTCCTCAACATATTAGATATTTTGTAGAGAACATCTACTCCAAATCTAAGCCTTAATCCAATAAACGTTAATTTTCTTCTTTCCCTATTCATTACAGTCCTGGGAATTCGAACTTTTATTTCAGGTCTTCTTCTAGATTGCGGATTCAAACTTTAAACACCTAACATTTAATCATTATCCGTTACTTTAGAGATAAACGTTATCTCAATATTGTAAATTATATTAAATTATATTAATAGATTATTTAGGCTTCTCTTTCATTAGCGTAAATGGATTAATAGGGCAAGCTACATAATTGCACATAGCATGTCTTGAAACCCAGAATTGGTAGAAAATAAGCCACCAAACACCATAGCTTCCAATAATCTTAGCCATGTTTAACAGATTACCTGTTAAGTATGATGAATAAATGTCGGTAACCATTATTGCGAGAGCTACTGCCCAAACTGGTGCTTCTTGAAGAACAGCTTTTGCTTTGTACTTAAGTAATTTTAGCCCCATATATCCAAAACCTAAAGCCCAAGCTGCTACCGCTAAATGTAGTGGTAGATTACTAACGTAATATTTTATTTGAGCTATTGAAATTACTAATAAAGCAGCTAGTAGCGGAATCATATGTAGCGCATATCTCATAATGTTCCTATAGTATTGTATAATGGCATATGTTGTTGGTAATTCTCCAGAAGTATAGTCATCAAGTCTATACATGGCTAATGAAGCTCTATATACGAATCCCACTAGCAATAAGCCTATTAACCACACTAATGTTGGATAGTTTGTAACGGAAAAATACCCCACACTATAACTTAGCATGAAACCGAAGACTGCGTAAAATTCATTATGGCTCTCTACATAAAGTTTCGCAGCCCTAATTGCAGCAACGCCTAAAAGTAGAAGCCACCATCTCTGAGTAAACACTATTATTATCGCTAATGTTGCAGCTAAAATTATCGACATTCGAGACATTTTCTTAGCCTGTTTTTCCGAAACACTTACTTCGCTTCTAAAAGCTGAAAAACCTCCTTTATCATGTATTACATCTAGCGAGTGCTGGTAAAGCCCTTGAATTATGAGCATTCCGAAAATTCCAGCTATGAAAGCTACCCATGTGTTTAATGACAGATCACCTAGCTTAGAAAAATACGCTAAGGAGAAGCCTAAGATAGCGGGATACCATGATGTTCTAACTATGACGTCAAGATAAATTAGTTTAGCTAAACTCTTGATCATAAGATAATCACCAAAATGATAATAATTGCTAACACTAAGTAGTATAGGAAAGCTGTAAGAGTGTTTGGTTCAACAAAGCCATATCTTTTAGCTCTACGTAACTTCTTTTCGGACATTGCTTAGTGTTCCTCTATTCCAAATATCTTCTTTAAAAGAAACCTTCTTGAAATAATGGCTTTAGGTTTACCTTCATCATCAACAATTACTACATGAGATATCCTATACTTACTCATTAAATCTATGGCGTCACGTACTTTTGCCGAATCTTTTAATGATATAGGGTTTCTCGTCATAATTTCCCTAATAGTTATCTTATCAAGCCTTGGACGTTTAGGAATAGCTAAAAGTCTTAGCCTATATGGAAGCTCTAAACGAAGAATTTTAAGTAAATCAAGCTTAGTAACTATCCCAACAATTTTACCTTTCCTTCCAACAACTACTGCTGCATCAGCTTTTTGCCTCTTAGCAGCATCTATGAATATTTCAACAGGCATGTCTTCTTCAACAGCAATTAAAGGCTGCAATTCCTCTATGTGCTCCCTTAATGTTGACTCAAGAATCTTCTCTATTTCCTCACGTTTAACTATGAAGAATGACAAATCGTATCCCATATTTTAAAGTTTTTCACCAGTAATTAGTATATTCCCTGAGACCATATATAATATTTCTTAGGCTATCTTGAAGATTTCAACTTATACTTAAAAACCCTCTTTAAAAGAACAGGAGTACTTAATGAAGTAGCGTAAATTAAAAGTAAAGTGCCAAAGTATAGTTCTTGCGTTATAGCTCCCATAGTTAAGCCGGTAACGGCTATTACCAAGTCAACACCAGCTCTAGGTATCATACCGATGCCTATGGCTAAAGCCTCCTTCCATGTCATGCCTGAAAGTTTTGCCGCTAAGCCGCAGCCCACTATTTTCCCTATAACTCCTAAAGCTACAATAGTTAACCCTATTGTTATAATTCTATAAAGACCATTTGATTCCAGAACACTCCATGGATTTAGGAGAATTCCCGCGTAAACGAAGAATAAAGGTGTTATTATAGCTGATAAAAATTCTAATCTATCTCTTATAGCACTTGAACCTGGAAGCTCAGATAAAGCTAAACCTATGAAGAAAGCACCAACTAATGGTGAAAGTCTAAAGAAGGCTGAAAGCGTTGCTATAGATAAACCCATAATAAATACTGTTGTAAAAGCTGACTCGTGAACTCTAAGTTCTTTAAGGAAATGCCCTATTTCCCAGGAAAATCTATGAGCCATGAAAGCTATTAGGAAAATAATTAATAAGCCTATAATAATCGGATATAATCCTTCAGCACTTATTTTGTTTTCTAAAACCATAGAGTAAACTAGTGCTAAAACAATTATTCCATATATGTCATCGGCTACTGCCGCACCCAAAATAACATGTCCTTCCTTAGTGTGTAAAATGTCAAGTTCCATAAGTGTTCTAACAGTAACTCCAACAGATGTAGGAGTTAAAATAGCGCCTAAAAACAGCATGGCTTTAATATCGTAGCCAGCAATGTAAGCATAAGAAAATCCAAGCATAAAACATGCTATTACACCTCCTAGAGCAACTAAAAGCACTTGAAACCCATACTTTTTAAACTCTGAAATACTGCTTTCAATACCTGCGAGAAAAAGTAAAATAACTATTCCAACCCATGCTAGAGACTCTATATTTTCTGTCGTCGAAACAAGACTTAAAACTGTTGGACCAACCAAAATTCCTGCAAGAAGGTCTCCGAGAATTGTTGGCTGCCTTAAACGGGCCATAATTTCCTCTAATCCCTTTGCCACTAACAGTACTATGGTTATATCGAAAAGTATTAAGGCCTCCCTCATCTACTATACACCACATCTCTCAAAATACTTTTTAAACAGAAAATAGGAACATATACGGGTTACTGTAGGGCTTGCATAAACTATAAGGAACCAAGAATTTTCCAGTTCGAAATAACACGTAAAAATATGAACTTCATTCACCCGTTTTTACACTATAAAGATATTTTAATAGTACTGGTGTAAATATTGAAGAAGCATATATTAGAAGCATTGTTCCAAAGAGGGTTTCTTGACTCACAATGTTTAATGCTATTCCGGTAAAGGCTATTATTGAAGCAACCTCGGCTCTAGGAACCATGCCGACACCTACTATGAGGGCTTCACGCCATGAGAAATGAAACATTTTCGCGGTGAATGCGCATCCTATTATTTTTGAGACGAAGCCTATTATAATAAATGTTAATATGTAAGAGAGCGTAATGAAGCTAAACGTTATTTCTTTAATACTCAATGTTAACCCTACTAGTGCAAAGTAGACCGGCGACATTAAAGCAGTAAGTGCTGAAAGTTTTTCCCTAAAAACATCTATTCCAGGCATTCTAGAAAATGCTAAACCCATGAAAAATGCGCCAACAACAGGGTTCAAATTCATGAAGCCTACGCCTATAGCAACAAAGAGTCCGTAAATGAAGGTGGTTACGAAGAATGCTTCTTCGGTTTTAAGCTCCCTTATTAGAAATCCTATTTTTGCAGCATGTTTCTCAGTAAAATAATATATCATAATTAGTATGCCTAAACCAATGAATGCCGTAGCAACAGTGAAAAACCCTGCTAAACCCTTCCCTCCCACAGCTATTGCATAAATTATTGCCAATACTAGTAAGCCATAAATATCATCAAAGACGGCTGCACCTACTATTACATAGGCTTCCTTAGTTCCATAGGCGTGAAGCTCCATAAGTGTTTTAATTGTAACACCAACAGACGTGGCTACGAGAATAGCTCCTATGAATAGCGATTCATTAATAGTATAATGGTAAATTAGCCCTAAAGTGAAACCTGAAATAAAGCTTATAACTACACCGCCTAAACCAACTATTGCTCCCATGAGACCGTATCTCTTCATTTTCTTAATGTCAGTTTCGGAACCTGCAAGGAAAAGTAAAGACACTAAACCCAATGTTGCAATTATTTTAATGGATTCTGTAGGGCTAATTAAGCCTAGTATTGAAGGTCCCAAAATTATTCCTGCAAGAAAATCTCCTAAAACAGGAACTTGACCGTACTTAGCTAGGATCTCTTCGAAAACTTTAGCTAAAGCAATTATTAACACAATGTTAAACAGTATCATGAGAACTTCAGATTCCACAACTACATCACCTAAATTACACTGAAGTATCAGTAAAATTGTGTTAAATTACTTATGCTTTCCGGTTAATGGGGGTTTCAGTAAAAGACACTTTGACTTCATCAGATACCTGTTTCTCTTTAAAGAAGCGGTATTTAGAAATTCTCTCAATGAAACTGGCCGGTATTGAATTCGTTCTTTACTCATTAAATTTAAAATTGTATTGTGCTAAGAAGAAAGCTTGGTATTTAAGCTATATGTTGCATGTTTCACATCCACCAGCATAATCTTCGGCTACGGCATTGTATTCTTTACTTCCAATTCTAAGTTTTAATGGTATATTTCTTGATATTTTTATGGGTTTAGGTTTAAGTTTTAATACCTTCTCCTTAAGACCGATATGTATTACTTGTTCCTTCTTAGACTTGTCCCTATAGACAGTTATTCCCTTGCATCCAAGTTTCCAAGATTCAAAAAATACTTCTTCAACGTCTATGGGTGTTGCTTCATGCCTTAAATTTACGGTTTTAGAAACTGCATTATCAACCCATCTTTGAAACACTGCTTGCATTCTAACATGGTCTATTGGTTTAATGTCATGTGCTACTTTAAATATTCTCCTGAGTTCTTCAGGAACTCGGTTTATTGTTGAAAGTGTGCCTTTTTCAGCAATTTCCCAAAGCTTATCCTCTTGTAAAAGACCTCTCTTCAATAGTTCACGTATTAACAGTTTATTTATTTCTAAAAATCTACCAATACTTATCTGCCTTATAAAGACGGCAGCAAATAAAGGCTCTATACCTGATGACGTATTAGCAATAATACTTATACTTCCCGTTGGAGCTATCGTAGTTACTGTAGCGTTTCTTAAACCATACTTCTTAATATCTTCTCTAACCTTGTCCCAGTCTATTGGTGGCCTTTCTGAAACAAGTTTTCTTACTCTTTCCGAAACCTTAGAGAGATCAACTATTTTTTCAAGAGGAACTTGCGGTTCAAAGTTTAATTTTCCTTTAACAAAAATGCTTTCCTTAAAAGCTGGGAAGCTTCCTCTCTCCTTAGCTAACTCTACACTTGCCAACTTAGCATTGTACTCTATCCATTCCATGACTTTATCAGCTATGAAAAACGCGTCTGGTGTGTCGTATGGTATTTTTAGTTTTATTAGCATGTGTGCCCATCCCATTACTCCTAAGCCTATTTTCCTAGTTTTCTTAGTAGCTTCCTCAATCCTAAAATCAGGATACCTATTAGCATCAATAACGTCGTCAAGAAACCTAACGGCTAATTTAACTGTTTCAGCGAGGCCTTCCCAATCTATTTTCGTTTGGTTGTTTTCTGTTTTTACAAATTTTTCTAGGTTTATTGATCCTAAGTTGCATGATTCCCAAGGTAAAGCAGGAACCTCACCACAAGGATTAGTAGCATTAATCTTACCTAGTTTAGGCGTCGGATTACGCTTATTTATAGTGTCTATAAATACTGCGCCAGGATCCCCTGATTTCCAAGCACAATAAATTATTTTCTCCAAAATTTCTTTAGCGTTAACCCATTTTACATGTGCTCCTCTTTTTTCACATTTCTCAACAATATCGTAAATGTTTTCTGAAAGTGCATCTTTTATTTCAGGACATTCTTTGGGGTTTACAAGCGGCCACTTTTCACCCTTTAATGAAGCTTCAATGAATTTATCGTAAAGCGCTACCGAAATATTGAAGTTTCTTAGAACTTCTTCACCACATTTAGACATTATGAATTCCATTATGTCAGGGTGCCAAACATGCATTATTCCCATGTTAGCTCCTCTACGCTTACCTCCCTCCTTAATCACTTCGGTGGTCATATCATATATTTTCATGAAGCTTATGGGGCCTGAAGAAACACCTCCTGTTGACTCTATAAAGTCTCCTTTCGGCCTTAATTCTGAAAAGTCTGCTCCAACTCCTCCACCGCTTTTCTGAATTAGCGCTGAAATTCTTAAGGAATCAAATATTCCATTTAAATCATCAGGTATGTGGATTACGAAACATGCTGAAAGCTGTCCTAATTTTGTCCCTGCATTCATTAATGTAGGGGAGTTAGGTAAGAACTTTAAATCAGCCATGAGCTTGAAGAATTTTTGAGAAAGCCTATTTACTTCTCTATTGGATAATCCGTATTTTTTCTCAACAGATGCTATTGAGGAAGCTACCCTCCTAAACATTTCCTCAGGTGTTTCAATAATCTTTCCTGTGCGGGAATCTTTAAGTAAGTACCTTGCTTCTAAGAGTTTTATAGCGTTAAAGCTAAGCTTTTTATCAACATCACTTATTTTTGAAGGGTCCTTGCCACAATTCTTATAAATCCTTGCTAAAGCATAGCATTTAGCGGCTTCTAACCATACAGGATTATTTATTGCCTTCTGAACTAGAATAAGCTCTACAGCATCAGCTATTTCTTGAGAAGAATACTTTTTCAAACCCCTAGCTTCAAGAGTTTCAAGAACTTCTGAAACAACCTTTCCAGCTTCTTTAATATTTATATTAGCGCATTTAAGAGCCTTAACAATGGATTCCTCCAGTTTTTCTAGGGAGAAGTATTCTTCAACACCATTTCTCTTAATAACCTTTAGCCTCATAGCTAATCTAACCCTACTTTAGGAGGCCTACGCTTCAATCTAATACTTCTTAGAATTTCCTCATACATATTTTCAAGAGCTTCTTTCTCACCTATTTCCTCCAGAAAACGTCTATACTCCTCTCTTAATGAGGGATTTAAGTCTTCTAATGCTTTCTCAATAACTTTTCTCCTATTTACTGCATCCTCAGGTTTAATGACTCTACACACCTTGTACTACCATAGAATATTTTCTGCTTAAACGCACCTTTAAATATAGCTCAAAATGCAGGGAAGCGGAAATATGTTAATTACTAAGTATTCCTTCTTCAAAATTCAAAACCTCATTATTCATGTCTTTTATAGTTTTAAGTGTGAGCGTTGAAGAATGTATTACTGAGGAGAGCATATGTCATGAGCGAAGCTGAGTGGGTAAAGAACTATACTGAATTAATGAATTTCCTAGATAAGCATGATCCCAAAAGACACTTTAGATTTAGCGGGTCTTTAGCTAAAGAGTTCGACTTAATACGTGAAAAACTACGCGATAGCTTCATAAACCACATCTTAGGATTAGAAGTTGAAATTGCTAAGAAATGGATTAAGAAGCTTATGCACGAAATTGATAAGCTAACTCAAAACTATAATCTTCAAGGGGTGTTGTTTTCTAAGGAACTTAGGAGTTTTATTGAAGACCCATATGCTCATTTGAGAAAGAAAATATTTAACTATATGTATGATTTGCTGAGAGGAAAAATAGATCACGAAGAGTTCGAAAGAGTTGCTGGTGCAGCTTTAAGAACGTCTTTAAGAACAAATATGAGATCCATTTATCAAATATGGGTTCTAACTTCACTATTAAACATACTTCATGAACATGGTAGCTACATAGTATTTCCTGAGCATGGATATTTATCCTTTGAAAGATCAGGTAAGCAAAAGTTAGGTTGGATACCGCCTAACGTTGTAATTTACGTTAGAGGAAAGGGTTTCTTAAGCTTCTTTGTTGAAGCACCTAGACCCATAGGGTGGGAAGATAGCCAAGATCTTAAAAAAGCCTGGAGTTTTTACACCGCATTAAGACCAGACATACTGGTTTATGGAGGTAAAACCCTAAACATAGTTAAGTTAGGTCACGACCCCCCTATTGAAAGACCCAACATAATAATTGAGTGTAAAGAACTTGAGGAATGGCATATAAGAATAAGAGATATGAGGGGGCCTTTTGCTAAGCCTCTAACCGCTGAAGAATGGAGAAGTAAATGGATTCAAGGACTATGGGATGGTTTAGCAGATATTTTAGGCGTAAAAAGAACAGAAGCTGTCGAAACAGTCAAGGAAAAGAAAACATTAAGGCTAAGAGAACACCAAGTAGTAACACTTTACAGTAGATTTTATAGACCTGACATTATGGTCTTAGTAGCTAGAGCTAAAACGCCTAGTGAAATTAAAAAGAAGCTTTTAAGAGAAAACATAGTTACGATAGATAATGTGGGTTTTAGTAAGAAGAAGCTAAATAAGGTAGTTAATATTCTCTTAGAAAAAGCAAGGCCTGAACATGGTAAAATAGCTTTCGAAATACCTTGGGAAACTTATGCTAAAATACAAGTATTAAAACGTAAAGTAGAGTCAGTAAATAAAAGAAGCATCAAATTAGAGGAATTATTGGAAAAACTTGTAACTTACGCGTTAGAAAACCCGGATGAGATTTTCCAGTAAGTCAAGTCCATCTATGCTTAAACTCAGAAATAACGTTGGCCCCTCCCGGTAATGCATATATGAACATTTCCAAAAATGGATCAACAATACATCCCTCAAGGACATGTCCTGCGTAAACTTCTTCCTTAGATTTAGCAATGACTGCGTGTAAATGCGGGTAATATTCTCCATTAGGAGCTCTTACAAAATTCCCTATTAACGAAGCAGCCTCTAATACGTGTCCTTTTAAAGGCTCAATAATGACCTCATCGTAACCATCCCCCTTAAAAATACCTATTTTTGCCCTTCCTAACCCCCCAATACCCATTATAAAGCCTAGTTCTAAACCCGTTTGAGGAAGTAGCTTACGAAATTCCTTAAGTAAATCCTCTCCCTTCAATAACTTTACATAATAAATACTTTCTGTTAAGGAAAAAAGACGTCCCATTAGCAAATCCCACTAAACAATATATTTACTGAAATGTAAAAATAGTTTTTGGGGATAAATAAAGTGTCATCAAATAGAGACTATTTAGAGAACATTATAAGGAAGTTAAGGAAGCATTTAAGGCTGGAAGAGAAGTCCATAGAAATGTATGGGTCAGCTCTTAAGAGAATAAAATCACCGGTACTTAGAGAGGTACTAGAGGGTATTTTGATTGATAGTTTAGCTCATAGGGAATTACTGAAGGCATCAATTAACGTTCTTAAAGAAGTTTCTAGAACGAACTTTAAGGTCGAAGCGGAACGAATAGGAGAGGAAGAGGAAACGAAAGAGTTAATAGAGGTGTTAAAGGGACATTTAAGACTTGAAGAAAACGCTGTAAAGGGCTTAATAGATTTGGCAGAGAAAGTTAATATTTATTCGATAAGGGAGACCTTAAGAACACTGTATGAAGATGAAAGAAGACATCACATTATGCTGAAAAACATAATAATGGCGCTTGAAGAACAATTTTAAACAGGGAATCCTTGTTTGGAAAAGAAATTAACCACGATTATCTCTTATGTTAATGAAGAGGAATTAAGAGAAATAGTAGATTACATAGATGAGATTTTAGATAAACACAATAACGCTATAGTTGCGATTTATCCTAAAAGAAATCTACTAGAAAGCATTATTTTAAAAGCAATTTCTAAAGTGTTTTTTAAAACAAATAAACTAGTAGACCCTGAGCCATTAGCTATAGTAATGCTTCACAATTATAATGTTCCAAAAGTCTCTGATTCGAAAGAAATACTAGATTTTATACTAAGAAATGATGTTAAAGCACATGTAATAAGTTATCGTAAGAACTTAGGTTTAGTAAAAACATTAAGGTACATCTTAAGAGCTATAAAAAAAGTTAATTATAGACCTATTAAGTTTGGTTTAGTTGGTTCCTCCGGAATCCTCGTTAATGAGGGCATCTTATGGTTACTTGTAGTAAATGGTGTAAACGTTAAGTTTGCTAGTCCCATAGCTATAGAAGTTTCTATTTTAAATAACTTTATTTTAAACAATTACTGGACTTTTAAAGAGTTTAGAGGAGGGTTTTTCAGAAAGCTTGTCAAGTACCATGTAGCAGTAGCTTTAGGAGCCATTACAAACTACATTACCTTAATCTCACTTACATTAATTTTAGGGATACATTACTTACTTGCTAATTTGCTAGGCATTTTTGCTGGCTACGTAGTAAACTATATCATAAGCGAGTTGTTTGTTTGGACCAAAAATAATATTTAGTTTTATTTGCGATTTACGTAAAGCCTGGTTTCCTTACGTTTACTACTTCCTTATTTACAAGAGTTGGCGGGATTTCTCCTTTGGCAAAAGCAATTAGGTTTTCAGCTACAATATTTGCCATTTTCATTCTGGTTTCCCAAGAAGCACTACCAGCATGAGGTGCTAGGACAACGTTCTTTAATTTACATAGTGGATGATCTGGTGGTAGAGGTTCTTCTTCAAAAACATCAAGAGCGGCGCCTGCTATCCATCCTTCCTTTAAAGCTTTAACTAAAGCATTAGTATCTACAACTGCCCCTCTCGCAGTATTTATGAGGAAAGCTGTTTTCTTCATTAACTTAAGCTCTTTCTCACCTATCATATATTTTGTTTCAGGAGTTAAAGCCACATGGAGAGATACTATGTCGCTTTCTTTAAGAAGAGTTTCTAAATCAACATATTTTACTCCAAGTTCCCTTTCTAATTCAGGCTTTCTTCTCCTATCGTAGTACAGAATTTTCATGTTGAAACCTTTTGCTCTTCTAGCTACAGCAGAACCTATTCTACCTAAACCAACTATGCCTAATGTTTTACCATAAACATCGTATCCCAACATCATCATAGGATGCCACCCGGTTTTACTGCACCACCATTCTCCACTTCTAACATAATGATCGGCTTCAACAATTCTCCTAGATACAGCTAATATTAGAGCCCATGTATGATCAGCGACTGTTTCAGTAAGTACTCCTGGAGTATTCGTAACGTATATTCCCTGTTTCGTAGCGCATTCAACGTCTATGTTATCATAGCCTACAGCATATTGCGCTATAATCCTTAGTTTAGGTGCATTCTCTAAGAGATTGCAGTCTATTCTATCAGTTAATAGGGAAACTAAAGCATTAACTTCCCTAACTTTTTCTAATAAAACGCTATAAGGTGGTGGTGAATATTTATCCCAAACTTCGATTTCGTAATATTCCTTAAGTCTCTCAACAACATTTCCTGGCAACTGCCTTGTAATGAAGAGTCTAGGTTTACCCATAGTCTTAAGCCTCTTTAGGAAATCGGCTATTCTTAAATCTAAATTTTACCCAAAATAAACTACGTCGTATCTTCTTTAATTATCGGTTTAATTATCGGGGATGCCGTTTAAACACGCTTTAAACTAAAAGTAATTTACTATTTCGTATATGCTTCTAACACTATCGCACCCTCTAAGTTCATTGAAACTTCCCACAATAACTGTTTTACATCCCATTTTTAACCCGGCTTCATAATCCCATAGGGTATCGCCTATAAACACGGTCTTTGAAGGCTTTACACCAAGTTTGTCGATAGCAATCCTTAACTGTACAAACCTGTCTAAGCTATCATCACGTGTTATTATTGTTCTAAAAAATTTAGTGAGACCCAACCTGTTTAAAATTATTAATGCTGTTCTTCTATTTTGTAAAGTTACGAGGCCTATTTTTGTGTTCCTAAATTTTAAGTAAGTAAAAATTTCGTAGAGTTTTTTATCGAAAAAGACTTTTCTTGCTGCCTCCAGCTCTTCTTTCTCTATAATCTTAAATGCTTTCTCTCTAAGTTTAGGATTGTTCCGTGTAAGTATGTATACACTTAACCCTAAGGGCTTCAAGGGATGATTTGTTTTAAGAACCTCTCTTACTTTCGCTCTTAATTTATCCCAGTTTATATTGGTTTTTACTAAAGTTCCATCTAAGTCAGTTATTAACGCTTCATACTTACCCAAACTTACACCTTAAATTCTCATCGTTGCTCTAAGGAGCATGTCTTTAAAATCTCCTTCAGAAGGCCTATAACCTACCGCCATTAAAACTCCGTTAACTGCTATACTTGGTGAAACCAATATGCCATACCTAGAAATTACTTCATCATCAAAAATGTCCTTAATTATAGTCTTAATAGTAAGCTTTCTTAATTTTTCAGCTACTTTTACAATGGTATTAACTATGGCTTCTCCCTCCTCTAATTTATCAACAAAAACTTCAACTACGACTAATTCCTTCTCCTTATTCACGCCGATAACCCCTCGATTTTTAGAGCGTGTGCTTTGTTGTATGAATTCTCTCTACCAAAATGTAGGGGGCTATGGTAGGTATTTCAGCTTCCCACCATTTAATTTGATATCTTCTTCTACCCAAGTCTTTTATATTACGAAGCAATCTAGGTAGTCTATCTGTTATCCTAAGTTTCGTCACAGCTTTACTTATTTCACCGTTTTCTATAAGAAATAGTGCATCTCTTGTTACTGTTGAAAACATTCCTTCAACATAGTTTTGCAACCTAGTATACCAATTGTTCGTTATTAAGAGCCCCTTCTTAACTTCTGCTATTAATTCATCATATTTAAGTTCTCCAGCCGCTATTTCCAATGACCATGGATGCGGATTTATCCAGCCAGCATTTCCCGTAGATTTGACCCCATATTTTCTCGCTGTTTTACTATTGTGAAGAAATGTTTTCAAAATACCTTTCTCTATTATCGCATTTCTTCTCGTTAAAACACCTTCATCATCAACATATGTCATAGAGTACGACTCTGGGTTTCTCGGATCATCAATTAATGTTAACTTATCAGAGGCTACAACATCACCTACTTTATTATTTGCAAAAATAGATAAGCCCATGTCAACTTCAAAAGCTGAAGCCATAGTACCTATTATGTTGAAAATGTTACTTACAACCATCGGTGAAAGTATTACATCATACACGTCTGCTGCTACCTTTTCCCTTCTTTTAGAGGCTAATGCATATTCTGAAGCTATTCTTGTTGTTTCAACAATTTCTTCTCTTCTAAGAATTCTTCCAGCCGATGCCCATTGCCCACTTCCTTCACCTTTAAATACTCTCACATAGAATTCGTATTTTCCATAACTTTCTAATGTTTCAACTCCCGTAGATGTGGCTAAGGCTTCAAAACCAGCTACAACCTTAAACATTCCAGCAAGTTTATCTATTTCATAAGTTAATGCTGCGTTTAAAATTTCTTCAGAGTACGTTTCAGGTTCAGTAAGAGCCTTAATTATTGAATCATGTATTTCAGCTGGTCCTTTAATTTTCGTTTCAAGCTTAGGTAATGGCGCATAGTATTCTGATGGTTCAGAAAGCTCTATTTCTGAAACAAAGTTTCTAATGAAGCCAAGGGCGTCTTCTTCCCGAGGTATTTCGAAGCTTAACGTTGTCACCCTTCTATTCTTAGCTAAATATACTGATACGCTAACGTTATTCCAGCTTTGCAAAATACTTGGCTGACTATTAGCGAATTTCACCATCGCTTCATCTTCATAATTCACTATGGCAGCTACCTCTTCAAACCCCGCCTTTAAAGCTTCAGTTACGGTTTTTTTAGCTAAACTTACAATTTTATTTTCATCTATTTCCTCAATCAATAGGGAGCAACCCCCAAAACTATACTCCTCAATCTGACATTGGGTCCCCCAAACCACACAGGAACTCCCTGCGCAGGCTCACCCTTACCACATGTTCCAGCATGAAATTCTAAGCTTCTATCTGCAGCATCTACACTATTATAGAAGCTTTCAGTCGTTATTTCGAGGACAGGGTATTTTACATATCCTCTAATTTCGCCTTTTTCAATAAGGTATGATTCTAAACCAACATATCGTTGGCTCCATCTTAAATCGTCAATGTTCCACTCCATGTATGATTTAATGTATACTCCTAACTTAATATCTTCTATTAACTCTTCAAAACTCATATCTCCCGGTTTAAAATATGTATTAGACATTCTAATTATAGGCTCTGAAGCATAATCTTTAGCTCTAGCTGAACCATTGCTTACAACGCCAAACATTCTTGCAGTCCATCTATTATGAAGAAGCTCATTAATTATTCCATTTTTATATAAATACTTAGGCCTTGCTTTAACGCCTTCATCATCGTAAAGGTAATAACCATAGCTTTCAGGAATAGTTGGGTCGTCTATTACGTTAACTATTTCGTTGCCTATTCTCTCCTTTCCTACCATGTCTTTTTTAATGAAACTTTCACCAGCCTGAGCAGCTTCCCTACCTAAAATCCTATCTGCTTCGCTAGGATGTCCGCATGACTCATGAACTATTAATCCGACAACTTCGCTTCCAATCACAACGTCTACTTTCTCTTTAGGAGGAGATTTACCTTCAAGAAGTACTTTTTCAAGTATTTTAGCTTCAGTTACAACTTTCTCTTTAATATTCCATTTCTCCAGAAGTTCTAAGCCCCCGCTGCTGCCCCTTTCAAAAAATCTTTGCATAGTGCCTTTTTCAGGCGCATTTATTACGAAATTGCCGTAAATGCTTACTCTTGGAACATAGCTTTTCACTTTAACACCTTCACTTGTTACTAGCAATTTTTCCTCGGAACTTTCAATATACTCTATGAAAAATGCTTGCATTCTAGATTTCCTCAGCGCATTTCTGGCTTCACTCCAGATTTCCTTAAAAAGCGCTATCTTGTCTTTAAGGCTCATACTATCAAAATTTTTCTTCATAGGTGCACTGTATTTTGCTTCTCTAGGTTTCATATGAGCAAGCTCTATAGGCTCTCTGTATTGGGCAGCTAAAGCCCTTGCCTTCTCTATGGCTCTTTTAACTATTTTTGTAAGTGCTTCACGTGATAAAATGTTTGTAGAAGCGAAGCCTAAAGATCCATTTACTAAAACCCTTACACCTACTCCCTCGCTTACTGACTTCCCTACGCTAATTACTTTATCATATTTCATTACAATATATGATTCTGCTACTCTATGATACCTAGCTTCAACATATTCTGCACCCTCACTAGTGCCGACGCTGACAACATGGTTCAAGAGCTCCTCCATTTTAAAAAACCTTTAAACCTTTAGTTACAGTTCTTGCTGAATAAGACTGTATCGCTTCTAATAAAACTTATTCACCAATTTCCTCCTTTAACCACATAAATTCGCTAGCCGGAGTAATTATGTACATTACATCTTCGGGTTCACTAAACATCACTAGGTTTTCTAAAACTTTTTCCGAATTCATTAGCCTATAATTAGGTGATGCTGCCTTAAATAATGTAATATAAGCATTTCTCCCAATACTTAAGCTTTCAGATGAAATACCTAGTATTTCCGAAGAACCATGAAGAACAGTCTTAAATAACTCCCTAACTGATGTTTTGAAGTCCCAATAACTGCTTCTAACGAATCTTAATAACTCCCTAAGTTCGTCAAAGAGGAATCCTGAAGAACATGTTAAAGAACATGATCCCAACGCGAACATTATTTTCTCTTTAATAAATTCTTTAGCTGGAGGAAACCCTCCAGGTGAATGTAAAAGGCTGCATTGAGGTGTTAAGATTACTTTAGCGTTTGAAGCCTTAATTAACTCTATTTCTCTACTAGTTATCCATTCAACACCTACTAAAACGACATTTTCCTTTAGCCCATTAATTTTTTCAAGATAGCTTACTTGGAAATCTCCGTACTCCCTCTTAAACTGGAAAACTTCGTTTCTAGTATTTGCTATGTGTATTGAAACTAATGAGCCACTATTTTCTCTTACTATTTCAGAGAATTCTTCAGGAGTAAATGTTCTTAGAGAATCTACATGTATGAATTTCTCTTTACCAAAGCCTTTTTCCCTAAAACTCTTAACTAAGTATCTCCCTTTAAAAATAATGGGTAAGCTCTTCTTCCTTAAGCGTAAGTTTTCCGGGTTAGGGTCCAAGGTTAAAAGAGCTGTTAAACCATTTTTCACAAGGAACTTTTCAAGAACCTCCATGTTGAATGAAGAAACGGGGTTTTCTAAAAGCATGCTCCACAACTTTAACCAGTCACAGTCAAGGAACATTCCCCTATAATTGTAAGTAAATAAATGTGTATGAGCATCAACCATTCCAGGTACTGCTACCATTTTCGAGCAATCAATTAATGGTTCTCCCTGTTCTCTTACAATATCCTTGCCTATTTCAGCAATTCTTCCTTCTAGAATTCTTATGTCAATGTTTTCCATAATGAACGTGCCTTCTAGATTCAATATAGCGTATCTGCAATTCTTAAGTATCATTTTCTTATCAACTCTATTTTCTCTACAACATATTTTCCTTCAAACTCTGATACTATGATTTTTCTTCCATAAACTTTAAGTTTATACTTAAATAATGGGGCATCAATTACGAATGTTTCTGCTTCGCCGCCTTCAAAAGCGGGGTTAAATCCATACTTTTTAGCTCTATAAATTATTTCATCAACATTTTCCTCATCAATAACTTTACCTAGAAATTTAAGAGGCAGACCATAAGCCTTTATTTCTATTATTAATGCTTTAATACCATGTTTAACTAAGTCTCTAATGTATTCTTCTTGGTTTTTACGCCAAAGTGGACTATAAACCGCTAATCCCAGTTCTTCAGCAACAAAATTAATGTTCATTCTTTGATAATCTGAAAGAAGAGCCCCTGTAACAACAGCTTCAATACCGTATCTTTCCATAGCTAACTCTAGTGCTTTTCTAAATTCTTTAAGTTCTTCACCTTTAATACCGGAAGTCTCAACTCTTATTTGTGGTAGCTCCAACGCTTTTGCTTGATACTCCGTATAATCTATCATTGGATAGTGGAACATCCATGAATTCTCTCTTTTCGGTTTTAACGTTACTAAGCATTTAATGTTGAAGCCTTTAAAGAATGCTAAATGCAACGCATAATTACTATCCTTACCTCCAGAATATAGTGAACATGCTTTCAACTGGTAAAGCACCTTAGTGTTTTTCTGAAATATTCTTTAAGAAACCTAATTATATTTGCTCGTTTTCTCTTACACATAGCGGAAATTCATGAACTATGAGGGATTAGCTATGTTATCTGCTGAAGAGTTACTGCTAAGTCTTATGTTGGCTTTAGCGTTAGCTATGATTGTAGGTAAGCTCTTTGAAGAACTATTTGCTAGGCTAAAATTTCCCCCCGTAATAGGAGATTTAGTAGCTGGTTTAATCCTAGGAACAGCCTTGCTGAATATTTTCCCTATAAACGATACAGTCAAGGTTATCGGATGGTTTGGAGTTGCAATTCTCCTATTTTATGCAGGTCTCGAAACACGCTATAGAGATTTTATGAAGAATCTGAAACTTTACGGAATAATAACTATCGGTGAAGCTATTGCAGCATTCGCAATAGGCTACCTTATAGGGATAGCTTTCGGCTACCCGCCTAAATCAGCATATTTCATAGGTGCTGTTTTAGAAGTTACAAGCATTAGCGTTACGGTAAGAACGCTTATAGAAATAGATAAGCTAGGCACCCCTGAAGGATACACAATACTTGGTGTTGCTGTTTTAGACGACTTAGTAGCGTTAATAACAATAGTTGCTGAAGCAGCCTTCATAACTACAGGAAGGTTCGGCATAATTGTTCTAGCAAAAACAGCTACCTTAGCCTTCCTTTTCTAGATTGTAACGGTCTTAATATTGCATAAATTATCAAGTAAAATAATGTCATTAGCTTTCAAAATGCATATTGAAGAAGCTTTATCCTCGATTCTCTTAGGAATATTTGCTCTATCAGCTTATTTAACAAAGTACTTCGGCTTATCACCTTTAGTTGCAGCTTATGCAACAGGTTTAGCTTTTTCGGAAGCTAGAGGTATTAGAAGAGTTTCTGAAAGAATGCGTTTTCTATCAATGATATTTTCCATAATATTCTTTATGATTACAGCTGCTGAACTAGATATTAAGCGAACCATTAATTTTAACTATTTACCATTTTACCTAGCTATGTTAGGCAGTGCTTTTCTAGGTAAAACTTTCGGTGGAGGATTAACTTCATTTCTCATAGGATACCCTGCTTTAGCCTCTTTACGTGTAGCTTTTGGATTATTTCCGAGAGCAGAATTCTGCATAATAGCAGCTTATATGGGATATTCATATGGCATTCTAGGTGCAGAAGCATATTTAGCAGCATTACTTATAGTCTTAGTAACGAACTTTATAACACCACCCCTTCTAAAGTATGTTTTTGAACATGGACCTCCAACTAAGCATATTGAGTTTCGCTGGAGAAAACTTATATGTAGAAGGGGGAGGCGAAAATGAGGGACTATGGAAGCGGCAAGATTATTCTTAAGAAATTCTACTCAGCGCTTGAGGAAGTTTTAAAGATGAAAATAGAGAACTTTCTTGAGCAACATAAAGACATCTTACCTAAATTTGAAGTTGTACATGAAAACGAAAGCGTTGAAGAAGTCCTTAAACATCTTAAAGAGGATAAACATTACATAATAGTTATTGACAAGAAAGGTAAAATGAGAGGCATAATAACATACATAGATTTTATGATAATGTTCGGTAAGAAGAGAACAACAGCCTTATTTGCCCCATTTTCGTCGGTAACAAGGTCGCTTAAAAGAGCACATATGCCGCTTAAAACTCTCGCTGAACTCAAGGCTTCAGATATTATGAACATTGCACCACCACATGTTTGGAATCATTCCAAAGTAGAGGATGCGTTAAACAATATGAGTAAAACAGGGAATAACTTCGCAGTAGTTATAGCGAAGAGGGAAAAGGTAGTAGGCATTATTACAGCTCACGCTATTTTTAGAGCTATAATTCGTAAAGCTGAACTGTAAAGGAGAATAAGCTCACTACCTACAGGATTTTGATGTTACGTATACTTTTTAATGCTAATAGCTTAGCTGTTTTAACAGTTCCAGGTGCAAGCTCTGGAATATGCTTCGTTTTTAAAACGACAGCTTCTATACTTTCTTTACCTCTAATATGAGCAATATATGCTCTTGCATGTCCATCAACTATATAATACTTTCCTCCAAACTCCAACACTACTATAGGATTAGTAAACTCCCTTTCTTTCATTAACGTTCTAACCTTTGATTTCTCAATAAATGGCTGTGTTGGAACAAGTTCATCAGTATATACCCTCCCATATTTTACGAGAACACTTTTTCCATAGATTCTTCTATAATACTCAACGTACTTAACTATAGTTTTCCAGTAATCATACTCTCTAGGTAAGTGCTCATTAGTGGTTATTATTTCCATAGAGTTCCAAGTATACTTAAACCTCGGATAATAGTTTTAAAAAATATTCTAAACGCTTTAACACTTGAGTGCCCAGAAATATATTTAGCATAACATCTATGATGTCCGTCAATAACGAAGTACTCACTACCTGTCGTAATAGCTACTATTGGTAAATCATAATTCTCGATAAGGGTTTTCTTAAGGACAATTGCTAACTTCTCTAGTTCAAGAAATTTTTCAGTAGCGTAGAGTTTAGGAAAACTTATTGATGTTTCGATGTAACTTAGTTTAACGCTATATATTTGCTCAAAACTCCTTATAATTGATTTTAATCTTTCAAAAGCTTCTTTATATGATGAAACAACACGTACTGTCAACTTCTTCTCTCAACTTTATTCTTTAAAATTTCCACTATTTTACCTATTCTTTCAGCTACTTCAGTTTCTAAAAGCTTTTCTGGAGCATTTTCATCGAGGGCCTTAGCTATTTTGAAGTCAAATGGTATTTCAATAACATATTCTATATTGTATTTATTAGCTAGTGAAAATACATTACCTTCCCCCATGATGAAAGCTCTTTCACCAGCAATTACGTAATATGCCATGTTGTTTATAAGCGCTAGAACGGGAACTTTAAGGTCACTAAATAATCTAATGGCCCTTTCAACAACGCTTAATGAAATTCTTGAAGGTATTGTTACTATCAAAGCCCCCCTACTTCCATTAATGCTTTCTACAGAAGTTAATGTTTCATCACCTGTTCCGGGAGGTAAATCAACAACTAGGAAGTCTAAAGAACCCCAATTAGTTATTGCTAGTAACTCCTTGATTGCATTAGTTTTTGCTTTACCTCTTAAGGGAATTGCTTCATTTTTCGCAAAGAAACCTATGGACATTACTTTTACTCCTAAGGTCTCAGGAGGCACCAGCCCCTTCTTACTCTCCTCAGGCTCAGTATTTTCTAAACCTAAAATTTCAGGAATCACTGGGCCATGAAGATCTAGGTCTAGAAGTCCAACATTAAATCCTTCTCTAGAAAGCTTAAGAGCTAAAATAGCTGAAATAGTTGATTTTCCAACACCACCTTTACCACTCCCTATAAGCACAGTATATTTTATGTTCCTAAATCTTTCCTTAATAATTGCATCTCTAGGATCATAGAATTCCATGATAACCACCGCTTATTTTATGAAATCTATTTTAGCTATGTAAACCCCTCTTCCCTTCACTACTTCAAAATCCGGGCTTCCACACTTAGGGCATTTTACAAACGAGTTTACTAAATCGGGAACATAATGTACGGGATTGTCACATTCTTTATCTGATGATCCACAAAACACTTCATTAATTCTCTTTTTCACATTAGTAAAGTTCCATGTAAAACCGCAGCTTAAGCATTTAAAAACCGCTTCTTCAATTTCAAAAAGAAACTCAGCATTCTTAAGGACATCATAATCTCTTTTAAGCTCATTAGTAGCTGATTTTAAGATCTCTAATTCTAACTGAGAAAGCTCACCTACCTTCACATAGACCTTAACAACCTTTGAAGCCCCATGTTCTTGAGCTATTTTAGCTGATGAAACAACTATGCTTTCGGCAATACTCCATTCATGCAAAACATGTACACCCTACCGAAAAACTAGTATCATAGAAAATAAAGCTTTAGCTACAATACGATATAGGGTTTAACTACGCAATTAAGCTCTAAGAGCAAACTATTTATTCTCCTTCAAAGGCTAACTTGGTTAAGGGTAAGGTGAGCAAGTGCATGCCTAATGAATGCAAAGAGTTAAGCATAGGATTTAATGATAAAATGTTTTACGCTAAAGTTTGCGGTAAAAGAGTAGTAAAGGCTTCTTTACGAAATAGATAATGACGTTTTTCACATAATATCAACATACACGCTTAGAGCATTTAGGGGCAAAGGTTTAGCATCTAAAGTCGTGAAGAAAGCACTAGAATATGCTTTAGAGAGAAAATTTAGAAAACTTAAGGTTTCATGTAGCTTCGTAAAAAAATGGTTAGAAAAACACCCTGAATTTAAAGATAAATTTGAAGAAATAATTTTTCTAGCCTAGAATAATAGTATTTTCTTTAATTTCAGTTATGGGAAATCGTTAAATACATTTTACCTAACCTAATTACCGGTAAGGTGTTTACTTTTGAAAATAGAACGTATCATAGGGGTTTTTGAAAGAGAATTTTCTTCAAAGAAAGCTATGGAGCACGTTTACGAAATAAGTAAGTATCATAGAATTCAAGGATCACAGGGACTCATAGATGCAGGCAACTATATAGCGAAGGAAGTTAAAGCTTATGGTTTAAATGTTAGGAAAATTACGTTTAAATACGACGGTATTTCAAAGTTTTACGGCTTTACAGCACCTATGGGATGGGATATTAAGGATGCTTGGTTAAAAATTGTTAAGCCATATGAAAAACTTGTTTCAACTTTTAGAGAAATTCCTACAATGGTTATATCGCATTCTCCTGGAACAAAGGGGGAGGTTATTGAAGGAGAAATAGTCTATATAGGCTCTTGGAGACCCAGTGTTTTCCGCAAAATTAACGTTTCAGATAAGTTTGTTTTAGTCTCCGAAAGACCCTACAATGTATTTATTGAAGCTGCTAAAGCTGGGGCTAAGGGAATAATTGTTTTTAAGAGAAACTCTCCTGAACCAAATGCTGTACCCTACTTCGGCCTGTTTCTTAGTAGGAAGGAGGCGAGAAAATACTCTAAAACAGTTGCTCTAGCTATTTCAGAAAGGGTAGCTAATGAAATAGTATCGGCTGTGGAGAAGGGAAGAAAAGTTGTTGTTGAAACCTTTATTGACGCTGACTACAGGGTTAAGCAAGGATTCTCCATAGTTGCCGAAATCGAAGGCGAAATGGATAAGTACGTTGGATACATAGCACATTACTGCCATCCATCTCCCGGAGCAAACGATAATGCATCAGGTTCAGCAACATTACTTGAAATATCTAGAACTTTGATAAACATTTATGAGAGAAAATGTTTAGATAGAGGAGAATTAGGGTTCAGATTTATTTGGGTTCCAGAATACACGGGAACATTAGCGCTTCTTCAGAAAGAGCCTTCCGCAATTGAGCAACTGGAGTTCCTAATAAATTTAGACATGGTTGGTGAAGCTCAGGAAAAAACAGGTTCAACATTTAACATAATTAAAACACCTCTCACATTACCTCACTTTGGAAGCGAGCTTGCCGAAGCAATCGTAGATACTGTTTTTAAAAGAGAACGAACATTTAGCGGTTCAACAAGGCTTCCTGTTGTTAAATATGCTTTTACAGAATACTCTGTAGGAAGCGACCACGATATAGGTAATTTCGCCAAGAAACCGTCAATCATGTTTAATCAATGGCCAGATAAATATTACCATACACATATGGATACCCCGGATAAGGTAAGTTCTCTTTCCCTGAAATTAGCTGGGGTTTCAGCATTAACCTTAGGCTACACTATTTCATCTAAAACAGTAGATAAGAGAGTAGTTAGTTTGGTACACGCATATCTTATGAAGAATTACTATGAGAAACTTGTAAGAATTTTAAAAAGCACTAATAAAGTAGATACTTTGAAAAACATATTCACAAAACACTACCTCACCTATGCTTTAAAAACATTAGATACCTTATGTACTAGGTGGAAACATACATGTAATGAGGTTATGAAGGTTAAGAAAAATGTTTTAGCAAAGCTACGGTATAGAAAGGTTAAGATAAAAACTTCTAAGAATTTATCAGAGAAAACATTAAGGTTGAAAGTTAAGGAACTATTTAGCATGAAGAAAGCTTTTTCCGAAAAACCTAAGGTAGCAAAGGAGCTTACTTCGCTTATGGAGAAAAACAAAGCACTATTCTCGATAATATACAGCACTATAGTAGCTTTAAATATTAATCCAAGAACATATCGCGAACTCTATGAAATCATGATTTCCGAGTACGGGTGGTTCGAAGAAAAGAATTATGCAAGAACGATTCGAGCACTTGTTAAGCTAGGTTTACTCGAAATTTCATAGAGTATTTGCGGGAAAAACTAATATAAGAGCTATAATGCTAAAGTGAGGCTAGGTGAGCATTATTAATACCAACGTTCATGGCAACACAGCATCCAGACAGCACGGTTAAAATAACTACGAAAGAAGAGGCTTCTGAAGCAGTTAACGCTATTACACCTCTTATCGATGGAGGTTTTGGATGTAATGAAATAATGGTTGATTATGAGGGAAAACTTACAGCATACCACCAACCCGAATGGATTGTTCAGGAAGCATATAAGAAAGGTTTTCTTGCAGGAAAAGACTTTTTAATAACAGTTAGAGCACCAAATGATATTTTAGAAAGCGAAAGCAGACATTTAATGACTTTAATGGCTGCTATATTGGCTAATTTAAAATCATCTAAACTCTACAACGAAGAAGCAGTCCACTACATAGTGCTGCCTATGACGGAGAATCCTAGAGACATAGTTAATGTTCAAAGAAAAATAAATAAACTAAGGAGATTTGTGGAAGAAGAAGCAGGATATAAATCTAGAAAGGAAATACATGTTATACCTCTTTTTGAGCTCGTAAGAAAACATGTAAAAATAGATTACTTACTTGAAGCTGCAAGTGTCAGTTTAGTTAAGGAAATAGGGCACTTCACAGATGCCTTTAGAGTTTTTCTAGGGAAAAGCGATGCTTCACTTCATTCAGGTCACGTTGCAAGCACATTATCTCTCAAGCTAGCATTAGCTAAGCTACATTACTGGGCTTCTGAAAACTATGTTAAAGTATATCCCATAATAGGTATGGGTAAGGCTCCTTTTAGAGGCCATTTAGCACCACATAACATTGAAAACTGGGTTAAAGAGTATAAAGGATACTCAACTGTAACAATACAGTCAGCCTTAAGATATAATACTTCAAGACCCGACTACGTAAAAACATATGTTACTTTAAGAGAACATTCAAATCAAGAAGCGTCAATAAACATTTTAAAGAGTTACCCTGAAGTAATGGCGTTAATTAAGAAGGCTGAAACCGCTTACCTAAAGAGACTTTCGAAAATAGCTGAAATTGTTTGGAATATCTCTCAGCAAATACCTCAAACAAGAGATAGAGTAACTGTTAAAGAATATAAGAGGAAACAAGGAGAAATAATTTTACCAAGAGCAATAAAGTTCGTAGCTTCAATGTATACCATGGGTTATCCACCGTCACTTCTGGGTTTAGGATTATTTCTAGATAAAACATGTAAAGGTAAAGCGGAAGAACTTGAGCTTCTCTTAAAAATTTATCCTTCGCTAATGAAGGATGTAAAGTTCGAAATGAAATACTATGTTCCTGAGGCATTTAAGAAATGGGTTGGTAAAGAAGCTAACGAGCTAATTTATGATGTAAGAAGAACTATAGACATACTCGGCATAGATTATGATGAACCCCATGATAAATATCGTAAGTTAATAGTAGAGCTTACATCAAGAATAACTATGAGAAGCTTAGTTAAAGCTGCAGAGTTTAGAGGGTTTTTAGGTTAACTAATATTGTTATGTGAAAGAGAAAATCATAACGTTTTTACACTATTTTAACATCATTTACTTGTGAGGTAGAATATACTATGGCTCGAAAGGCGAGTAAGTATAGTGGATTCGCACTTCTCACCATAGGATTAGTTCTCTTAGTAACCGTCTTCATATTAGCTTATATGGAATATAGGGGGGTTATTGTTCCGGAAATGAAGTCCCAAGAAGACATTATTTCATGGATTCTAAGTTGGGGAGTATATATCATTATGAAAATAGCATTTCTAGGAGTAATGGGTTGGATAGGATCCATAATAACATTGAGAGGAGTATCCCTTATAACATCAAGTGAAGAGCGATATTAAGGATAAAAAGACAAAACATAGCGGTGCATTTTATTGAAGAACATAGCTGGAATAATTAGGTTAATAGGTTACGTTCTAGCACTACTCATCTTTGCCGTATTACTATTGGAACTTTATTTATTCTCCATAGATTTAAGTCCTACAAATTTTTCAGTAAAGATAGCTAATGTGAAATGTCTAGCTAAAGAAGAACAAGCCGAAATAAACATTAGAATAAGTTATAACGGCACGCACCCTCTAAATGACTTCAGGGCATTACTTGAGATTAGGAAAGGTGAAGAAAAATTCATTATAAAGAGTAAGGCTATAAACTTAGTTCATGGATCAGTAACCACATTAACAATACCTATTTCTTCAGAAGATTTAAGAATTATTGAAGAAATGTTATTAGAAAATGCCACACTGTTCTTGGGCTTTGAATTTAAATACAACAAAATATTACCTTTAAGAATAGCTTATAATCAAACGTACAAGATATTTGTTCCACAAATAGAGCCTTATGAGTTAAAATATTACATAAATAATTCCCAGTACGATGTAATACTATATGCTATAATAGTTAATCCTTTGCCCTATAATTTAAATGTTAAAGCTGTTCTTACAATAAATAATTTTTCTAAATTTACTAGTTTAAGGCTTAAAGCTTGTGAAAGCATGACACTAAAGATGCCAACAATAACATTATCTAAAGGAATTATTGAAATAGGTGCGAATTGTACATTAAAATTACTAATGAATGATAGTGTTGTTGATAAAAGTACTTTTGAATGTGGGATTCCAGGTGACTAAAGTGGTTTGGAAAACTATTGTTAAGGGCGCTATAAAAGGAGCTTTTTCAACATTCATAACAATAATCATTCCATTATGGATTATAGGGAGTATTGGAAGAATTTTCGAAGAAGCTATTCAGCAAAGTTTTGAAGTGCAACAGATTACAATTGGAGGTTACGAGTTAGAGAAATACTTCGTGCTCATAATATTTATATCCTTAATCATAGGGGTTCTTGAGGAAAGTAAAGATTGGAGAATTTTAGGTAGGTCATTGCATATAGCATTATTTGTTTTCAGCTTTCTACTAATATACATGATACTTCAAGGTGGAATGTTTAGCAGGGAAATTGTTGTAGGAAAACAAATAATTGTTATTTCAATAGATTTAAGATTACCACTATATGCCTATGGTTTCCTTATAGTTTTCCCTTCAGTTACATCCTCGTTAATTGATATGCTATCTAGTATTAGTAGTACTTCAGAGTAGTAGTGCTAGTAACGCTTTTTGAGTATGCATCCTATTTTCAGCTTGTTCCCAAACTACTGATTGAGGACCATCAATTACGTCATCTGTTACTTCTAAGCCTCTATGAGCAGGTAAGCAATGCATGAAAATAGCATCGCTCTTAGCATGCCTCATTAACTCGTTATTTACCTGGTGCTTTGAGAGTTCCCTTATTCTTTCTTCTTTTTCCCTTTCCTGACCCATGCTAACCCATACATCAGTATAAATTACATCAGCACCTTTAACAGCTTCGTAGGGATCTTCAACGAAGTCTATTTGCGCTCCCGAGTGTTTTGCTTCTTCCTCAGCTACTTCAAGAACGTTCTTCGATGGCCTATATTTTTGAGGAGATGATATAGTGATGTTTACGCCAAGTTTTGCTGAAGCAATCAGTAAACTCTGTGCTACATTATTTCCGCCATCACCTAAGAAGACCAATTTTATCCCTTTTAACCTACCTTTCTTTTCTAAAACAGTGTACATGTCTGATAATGCTTGTACAGGGTGGAAAGAATCGCTTAAACCATTAATTACTGGTACATTAGAGTATTTTGCTAACTCCACTAAGTCATTATGTGAATAAACTCTCGCCATAATCCCATCAACATATCTACTTAGAACTCTTGCTGTATCAGCTATGGTTTCTCCTCTTCCAAGCTGAAGCTCATTCCAGTTAAGAGTTATTGTAAATCCTCCAAGCTGTTTCATAGCCGCTTCAAAACTTACTCTCGTTCTAGTACTAGGTTTTTGAAATATTAATGCAAGAATCTTACCTTTAAGTACAGGTATTATTCTTTCTCCAGAATAATATCTTTCCTTAAACTGAGCCGTTACTTTAAGAATGAACTCTAATTCTTCTTTCGAAAAATCACCTAACCATAAGAAATCACGACCCCTTAGGTTCATGATGAAATCACCTACATTTTCATTTTGGAAATAACGTATTCAACTATTTTTTCGGGAACATTAATTCCCGTTGCTTTCATAAAACCTTTAAACTCAGGCACACCGTTAACCTCATTAACCAAGTATCCTCTTTCAGGATGCATAAGTAGGTCAACTGAAATTACGCCTCCACCAACAGCTTCCGATGCTTTCAATGAGAGCTCCTCTAAAGTAGAATTGAGCTTCATAGGCTCTACTTTTCCTCCTCGGGCTACGTTACTTCTCCAGTCACCACTTGTAGCTATTCTCTTAATGCATCCAAGTACTTCATTTCCTACTACAAGACATCTAGTATCACTGTTAGATGAAGGAACATATTCCTGAATTACATGAACTTTCAGTTGCGTTGAAGGAAGATTTTCTCTATGTTCCGCTACTAAGAGGCCCTCCTTACTACTTTCAATGAGTGAAACAAGTCTGCCCCAGCTACCTATGGGTGGCTTATCTATTACCGGAAATCCTACAATATTGTATGCTTGCAGCGCTGAATCCGTTGTAAAGGCGATTACTGTTTCAGGTACTGGAAGTTTCTTTTCAACAAGTTTCTTATATGTTAAAATCTTATCTCCACAAGTAAGTATTGTTTCGCTTTTATTTATGGTAGGTATACCGTTAGTTTCGAGAACAACAGCTGTATAAAATGCTCTATACATGCTTACAGGCCTTATTAACGCTATACTGGCTTGCTTTAGGAATCCATTGCTAAAGTGTAAAGGATATGTTACAACATTCAGTAAGTGTAGCTTAACGTTTTTCTTCTTAAATTCCTTCACTATTAATTTCTCCTCAAGTCTAACGATATCATAGGCTAGAATTATCATGGCATGGTCACCGATGAGAAGACGTTGTTACTTACTGTTGTAGAAGGCTCATTAGATTCCATGTTTAACTGGCAAGCTTTCTCTAAGAAATCTTTCTCAACGACTTGGAAGATGCATCCCCAAGCACCGCAAACCATTATGTTTTAGTAAATATTTAAGTATTTCCACCATATTTCATAATTAGAAAAAATTTATTTCAATTACGTGGTCAAAGTAGAATATTTTTAAAGATGATATTTTTCTTCAGAAGTTCTTGCCCTTTCTAAATGCTTCATTTTGAGAGCTGTCTAAGTGTTTTGTAAGCCATATTGTTTCTTTAACACTTTGCTTAATAATTTATTATCATTCTTCTTAATAGCTATTCGAAAAAAGCTAGGTGTTCAAATCAATTACGGGCTGTGCCATGTTTATTTGAAGGATTATTATTTCTCTCCTCTTAATTTCATGATGATACGCTTAAAATTTGCGTCACAATTTAAACCTTAAGGTTTAGACTATGTCTGAATACTTAAACTTTTAAATGAAGTAACAGTGATGTTTAAACAGGGGTTTACATGGGCAGTAAAGTAGTTTTTACAGCAATGTCTAAGAAGAGATATTATCTTAAGGGTCATGTGGCTAAATTCATTTTTGATAGAGGAAAAATTCCTCTGAATCCATTCCTATGTTATGACTATTTTCTCCTAGACACTGTTGCTAGAGATAAAATCAGAGAAGCAAACTTTGAGTTAATAAGTAGGTGTGATGAGCTATGGGTTTTCGGTGAAATAAGTGATGGTGTTCTTAAAGAGATATTTTTCGCTAAAGAAAAAAAGATTCCAATAAAGTATTTCAAAATAATTGATGAACCACTGGAATTTATAGAGATAAACGAGAAAGAAGTAAAATATGAACCTGAGGCTTTAGAATTACTTAGAAGATGGAAAAATGCTGGTAAAAAAGCGAGAATTAGTTGAAGCTAAGGAGTATTTTAGACTCAATAAAGAATACGTCATATGTGGTACATGTGAAAGAAGATGCCTAGTGGGATCTGGCAAGAAAGGATATTGTGGAAATAAAGCTAATATTGATGGGAAACTTTACAATATAGGATATGGTTTATTAAGCGCAATAGAAAGCCGCCCTATAGAAATTAAGCCTCTATTCCATTTCTGGCCCAATAGCACAGCTCTTACGTTCTCTGGATGGGGATGTAATTTCCACTGTCCTTGGTGTCAGAATTTTCCATTGAGTTTCAATACGCCTAAACCTAATGGAGACTACATGATCCCCCCGGAAAAACTTGTTGAAAAAGCATTAGTTAATGGTGATGAGGGTCTTTGCGCCAGCTTTAATGAGCCAACAATACACTTAGAATATCTCGTAGACGTATTTCAGAAAGCTCGTGAGCATGGACTTTACAATACTATAGTTAGTAATGGTTTCATGAGTATTTCTTCTCTTAAAGTCTTAAAGGAGGCTGGATTAAGTGGGCTAAATTTTGATATTAAAGGATGTAGGAAAACTTACAGGGAATTTTTGGGAGCACTAGATCCGATGATAGTGTTTAGGAATGCTAAGATTGCTTTAGATTGGGGGATACATGTTGAAATAGTCTTTCTAGTAGTTACAGGAGCTAACGACAGTGATGAGTGTATAGAATGGGTGCTTAAGAACCATGCAGATATTTTAGGAGAGGACGTTCCCTTACACATAAACAGGTATTATCCTGCTTGGAAATACCATAAGCCTCCAACATCCATAAGTAAGCTTTTAAAAATATATGAAAAGGCGAAAAGAGAATATGGTATAAAGTATGTTTACGTCGGGAATATAGGTGATCTAAAATATGAAACAACGTATTGTCCAAAATGTGGGAAACCGCTCATCGTGAGGTCAAGCTACAGAGTTATTGAATATAAGCTAACAAAGGATAATAGATGTCCATATTGTAATTTTAAAATAAATATTGTTGGAAACTATGTTCCCCATAAGCCTTTAAGTTACTTTATTTAGCCTCCTTAAGAATGCTTAAAACACATGCAGTAATTATCGATATTCTGGTTGGTTTAGCCCAATGCTTCCAAACCTTAGACCATTTCATTGAAGGTGTTAGGTTAACATGTTTTATCCAGAATAAGCTTCCATCAGGTTCCCCTATAGAAGTCTTCATATATAATCTTACAAGCTTAGGTGAAGGCCAATACTTACTATAAACATAAACTTCACACTCTGTAAGACCCGTTTTTACATGTTTTAAAGGTATTATGTAAAATACTGAGAGTACACTTTTGTCTCGTGTATTGAAGCTTTTAGGGAGGAGTTCTTTTAAAAACATTTTTCTACTTACTTTCTTGCTCCTTATAATATGCATCCAATCTTTAATTATGAGCTTACCGCTAATCTCAGCTAATTTAAATTTTCCAAGACCTTCCTTTTCCTTAAATTTAAGTTCCCACACCTTTTTAAACGAATAATTCTCTGCAATAACGTAGTATCCTATGTCATAAGAGCCTATGGGATCGTAATGCATAGTTAGCCAATCGCTTAAATTTGGCGTAAAACCTATTGTGAAACCTATAGGACATAATTCTGGATATAAAGGTATATCATGTTCTGGAGGAATATATGTTGGTTTCTGAACAGTCCTTACCCCATTCTCTATTGTTATCGCTAATGCTCCATACTTACTATGCTTCATGCTAAAATCTTTTAGAAGTGTTTCAGGGATTTTCTTAATGCTTGCAACTCTTCTAAACATTCCTTTAACTACTTTCTCAAGGGATTTGAGATATTCTTGAGAAAGAATGCCTAACGTAATATTTTCAGGGTTTTTGAAACCTCCTGAAACCTCAACAACTATGGGGTATTTACCACTAGCTGAAACGGTTTTTAAAACTCTCTCTAACATTGCAGAATATAGAGTTTCATCTGAAGCCTTCATCTGAACGTAACTTTCCTCAGGTTTGCCGAAGTAAAGTTCTCCTATCTTTTCATTTCTCCTATAAAATAGGAATGTTCTCTTTTCCTCATCGACAGGTCTTATGGAAACCATGTAGTTAGATAGTGATGATGCTTTTTCAGCTATCTCTGAAGCATCAACAACTCTACCATCTTCGAATTTAGCCCACAAAATATGTTCTTGATTATAGAATTTATCATCAAAAACTATGGTGAGCTCGTCATTTATTATTGTAGGCATTTCTAACCACTTTTAGCTTTCTTCGCTTCCCATAGTAGAAAGTCCTTCACCGTACTCAACGGATTTCTCTTTCTTGAAAATATCTATTGCAAGCCTAAGTTCCTTTACCTCTACACCTAACTCTTCTCCTTCCTCTTTAACATTAAACGTTACTTCTCCTCTAATTTTCAATAAGTAGTCTTCAGGTAGTGGAAGCTCATAGCCGTTTCTAATTAAGGCTGTTGCAACCTTATATGAAAGGAGCTTTGTAAGTTTCCTACCTATTTTATTAATCTTAGATTTGTCTAGCCCTGCGAAAGCATCTTTTAAGGGTCTTGATAAACCAACGGTTATGATGTATGCAGGATCATTTGCTGCTCTTGTTGAGAACTTTATTGTAACCATTTTCTAACCCCATCTTTTCTATAGTATATTTAAATTTAAAAACTTGAACCTAAAGTTCCTTATAAGCTAGGTTATATGCTGCTACAGCTACTTGACCTAAAGCTATACCTCCGTCACCTGGGGGTACTTTAGTATTTACTGCAACTTGCACATCGTTTTCCTTAGCTACATCGTTTATTGCTCTTAACAATATGTCGTTTACTGCAGCTCCCCCGCTAACAGCCACTATAGGCTCTGTCTTAAATCTTCTAATAGCTTTAACACTTATTCCAGCTAAAGCTCTTCCTAAAGCATATTGCACTTGATATGCTATGACCCTCTTTTCTAAACCATTCTCTAGCATTTCAACAATGTTAAACATTAACTCCGAAGTATCAATTACGTAATTGCCTTTTTCACTAAATATTTTCGCCTCTAGATCGGTTTTTTCAGTAGCTTTAGCGTAAGCCTCTAGTTTCATGGCTGGCTCTCCTTCATAGGTTCTTTCAAAACATATTCCTAAAAGCGCTGCTACAGCATCTAGAAATCTTCCTAAACTTGAGGTTTCAGGTGTTGTTTTAGTCTTTAGTTGATAAATTATCGCCTTAAACTCTCTAACACCATATCTTAACTCGTCCATGTACCCCATTTTATTTAAGAATCTAAATATCTCGTCCTCATTAAATATTGATGATAATATTCCTACAAGCATTCTTAATGGATACTTTGTTGCTAAATCCCCTCCTGGCATTGGTTGGTATCTTAAGTGACCTACTCTCCTAAATCCCTTATAGGATGATACTAGGACCTCACCTCCCCATATTTTACCATCTAAGCCGTAACCTACTCCATCAATTGCTATTCCAACTATTTCCCTTTCAGGTCTAAGCCCTAATTCAACCATAACTGATGCTATGTGAGCGTGATGATGTTGTACCTTAAACAGTGTTGATCCATATTTATCAACATATTCTTCAGCAAGCCTTGTTGTTGCATAGTAAGGGTGTAAATCTGAAACATAAAGTGACTCATTTAAATTTATTTTGTATGTTTTGCAGAGAAAGCTTAAAGCTTCCTCCATAAACTCTAATGTTTCATAATCGTCAACATCGCCTATGTATTGTGTAAGAATTACCTTATCTTTTATTGCTATTGCACCTGCTGTTGCAAGTTCAGCACCGAAGGCAACTATGGGCTTATCTAATTCAATAGGTAGTTTAAACCATTTTGGCGCATAACCTCTACTTCTCCTTAAGAACACAGGTTTACCCATAGTTAGTCTTATAACGCTATCGTCGACCCTATTAGTTATTCTTCTATTATGTAAGAGTAAGTAGTCAACATATTTTGAAAGTTTATTTAGCGCGCGCTCATTGGTTATACACATAGGCTTTCCTTTAGGATTACCACTGGTCATTATTAAGAACTTATCTTTAGTGTTCATAAGTAATAAATAATGTAGGCCTGTGTAGGGTAACATGACACCTATAGTGTTTAATCCCGGTGCAATATATTTTGAAACAAACGTGTTTTCCTTTTTAGGTAAAAGAACTATTGGTTTTTGAGGTGAAAGTAAGAGTTTTGTAGCCTCCTCAGGTACGTACGCTATTTTTCTAACGGTCTCAATATCAAGAGCCATTAGCGCAAAGGGTTTTTGCGGTCTCCTTTTCCTTTCACGTAATGTTAGAACAACTTCATCATCCGTTGCTAACGCAGCAATGTGAAATCCCCCTAAACCCTTAATTGCTACAATGTATCCTTCATCTATGAGTTTTGCAGCATACCCTATTGGGTCGCTTGTTTCAACTTTTTCCCCAGAACTATCTACTAGCCAAACCTTAGGGCCGCATTTTGGACAGCTAATTCCCTGTGCATGAAATCTTCTAATATTTTCCGGATCCTTATATTCTCTTAAACATTCCTCACATAATGGAAAATCCCTCATTGAAGTGTTTTCTCTATCATAAGGTATACTCTCTATCATAGAGAATCTGGGACCGCACCAAGCACAACTATTAAACGGATACATGAACCATCTCGATTTACTATCGAGGATTTCTCTTAAGCAATCATCACATATTCCTATATCAGGAGGTATCATGGAAAGCATTTTAGGTATTTTACCGCTTTTCAAAATTAAGAACTTATTAAACCCTTGAATTTGAGCCTCCTCTATTTCGAGTTCTTCAAGTTCTGCAGGTGGAGGTTTTTTTAAGGAAAGTTCCTTTAGAAAGTTCAGAACATTACACTGGAATCCTTCAACATGAATTTCAACTTCGCTTCCTCCAAGATTCTTCACATAACCTCTTACGTGATTTTTAGAAGCTATCCTATGAATGAATGGTCGAAACCCTACCCCCTGAACTACACCGGAAACCCTAATCCTTAATGCAATAGTTCTTTCCATAATACTCCACTTATATTGACAATGATGTAAGCTAATATAAGTTAGTGGCCACTTATGCTCTATAGAGTGCTACGTAGGTAATTTAAATATTTGAAGGGAATGAGGCATTAAGTAAGTTTAAAGAGGCAAGTAAAATGTGTCTTGGAATACCAGGAGTTGTCGTTGAAGTTAGGGAAATGACAGCAATAGTTGACTTCGGAGGGGTGAAAAGGGAAGTAGATAAGCTTCTCGTACCGGACATTAAGGAGGGAGACTACGTCATCGTACATGCTGGAGCAATAATTTCTAAACTAAGCCCTGAGGAAGCTCAAAAAACGCTCGAAGCTTGGAAAGAGGTTTTAGAAGCCCTATGAAGCCCTTATCTTTTACGGAAAATAACTAAAAGTATTAAAAGAAGACCTGCAGCAATAGCTAAACCCCCAAATAAGCTTCTCAATATGAACTTTATTTCTGGAACAGCTAAAACACCCACTAATATAAGTAATAACCCTAATATCACTAAACCTTGATCTTTAGATGTAGTTTTAGGTTTAACAAGCTTCTCCATTCCAGTAACTGGTTTTTTAGGTATAACGGCACAAGCTATTATGTAAAACAGCGTGGCAGCTGCAGGATTTATTATGAAGAACAGTATGAACAGGAGCCTTATTATGGAAGAATCAACTTTAAAGTATTCTCCAAGACCTCCGCAAAGGCCACAGATAATTTTGTCAGTTTCTGATCTGTAAAGCTTTTTCTCCTCACTCATGACTACTCACCCTAACATATTCTCGGTACTATTTCTCCTACAGGCATCTCTAATATCCTTAACCCGCCAGTTATTGTTTCTAAAAGCACATAACCTTCCCTTCCCTTCCTAGCCTCACCTATTATTGCTGCATTTACGTATCCAATTTTCCTTAAGGCTTCAACAAGTTCCTCAGCTTTTTCCGGAGTTACAGCTATTAAGGCTCTACCTTCTGAAGCCAATGTTAAAGGGTCTATACCAAGCATTTCACAGTAAGCTTTAACCTCTTCTCTTAAAGGAATATTCTCCTCCCTTACAACAATGGATACCTTAGATTTTCTAGCCCACTCATTAAGCGCCATAGCTAATCCTCCTCTTGTTGGGTCTTTAGCTGCATGTATACCTCCCGCTTTAAAAGCAACCTCCATAGCCTCAATTACTGGTGAACAGTCACTTATAAGGCTTTGTTCCTCTAAACCTATGCCTGACTGTGCAGCTAAGATTGCTGCGCCATGTTCGCCTACGGTACCGGTAATAACTATTTTGTCTCCGGGTTTAATGTTATAGTCTGAAATAACTCTATTAGGAGGTATTATGCCTAAACCAACCATTGTGATAACTATTTTATCTATTTGGTCTCTAGGCATAACTTTAAAGTCTCCACCAATTAATGCTACATTGTATCCTTCTAAAACGTTCCTTATGGAGAAAATTATTTTCTTCAACATTTCTATTTCGAATCCTTCTTCAATAACTACACTATCCATTGCAGCTATAGGCTTAGCCCCCATAACTGCAAGGTCGTTTAAAGTTCCAGTGGCAGCTAGTTTACCTATGTTTCCTCCTGGGAAAAATACTGGGTTAACAGTGTAGCTATCCACGGTTACTGCCAAGTAGCTTCCATCAGGTAAAGGTATTGTTGATGAATCTTCTAACTCGTCTAAGCCGAAACCGGTTGAAACCTTCTTTAATTTAAAGAATTTCACGAAAAATTTGTCGATGATTTCCGAAGTTTCCCTACCACCAGCTCCATGAGCTAAGGTTATTTTCTCAGGCATCACACGGAATCCCTCTCCAGCCTAAAGTTTCAGCATAGGTTATTTTGAGTATTCTACGTCAGCACATATAGTATATTGTTGGTTGAAAATATATTTTACAGAAAAATCTTTTCACTAAGCTATGGGTGTATTAGGAATTTGGAGGACTATGCTGTGGAAAACATTCGCAGTGGTTTAAAGGAAATAGTTAGAATGTTTAGAGAGTCCGGACTTCTAAGAGAAGCCGTTAAGAAAATTCATAAACTTACCCCGATAGCTGCTAGTAAGTTAGGTGTTGAAAAAATAAAGATAATGCATGTTTGTGGAACACACGAACACACAATAACATACTATGGTTTAAGAAGCCTCATGCCTGAGAATTTAGAGTTAATAGCTGGCCCGGGATGTCCTGTTTGTATTGCTCCAACAAGGATTGTTGATGAAGCAATAGAAGTAGCATTAAGTTATGATGTGACATTGCTAACGTATGGTGATATGTACAAAGTTCCCGGTACAAACATGAGTTTAGCAGAGGCTAGAAGCCTAGGTGGGGATGTAAGAGTAATTTATGGTTTCTTAGACGCCATTAGAATGGCTAAGGAAAAACCTGAAAAAACACATGTTTTTCTAGCTGTAGGTTTCGAAACGACACAACCAACAGTTGCAAGCCATATAGTGCTAGGTACAATACCTAAAAATCTAAAATTACTTATAGCATATAGGTTAACTGTCCCAGCAGTTCATTACGTTCTAAAACAACCTGATATACCATTGAATGGAATTATCGCGCCAGGACATGTTACGGCAATTACAGGGGCTAAGGCATGGAAGTTCTTGCCAGAAGAATACAACTTACCGGCTGTAGTAGCTGGTTTTGAACCATTAGATGTTATTCTAGCAGTTTTAGAAATTCTTAAGCAAATAATTGAAGGCAAGCCAAGAGTATTCAATGAATATTCTAGAGTAGATAGCTGGGATGGAAACATTGTAGCACAAAAATATGTTAATGAAGCATTTAATGTAGTCGATGCTCATTGGAGGGGTATAGGTATAATCCCCAAAAGCGGCCTTGAGCTTAAGGAGAGATTTAGAGAATTTGATGTACATGTAGATTTTGACTTAAAGATACCGTATTCGATAGATTTACCTCCAGGTTGTAGATGTGGTGATGTAACCTTAGGTAAAGCTGTGCCGACGGATTGCCCTTTCTTCATGAAAACATGTACTCCAAATACTCCCTATGGTCCATGTATGGTTTCATCTGAGGGCACATGTGCTGTTTGGGCTAAATTTGGTGGAGGAGGTAAGGTTAAGGAGCTTGCTAAACTCTTAGGTTTAAAGTTTTAAGTTCCGGCCGTTCTCTTCTCAAGCTTCTCAATAGCTTTAATAATGCCTAAAATTATTGCTTCAGGTTTAGGTGGACAACCGGGAACGTAAACATCAACAGGTATTATTTGGTCAACAGTGCCAGCTACTGGATAATTATCTGTTGTAAAAACGTTTCCTGAAATAGCGCATGAACCTATAGCCACTACCGCCTTAGGTTCAGGTACTTGCTGATATACTCTAAGCAGTCTTTCTCTTGAATGCTTAGTCATTTGTCCCGCGATTAATATTACGTCAGCATGTCTCGGACTAGGAGCAAGAAGTATTCCGAATCTTTCAACATCATATCTAGGAGTTATTGCAGCAGCTATTTCAATATCGCATCCGTTGCAGAGACCCCCAGCTGGCGCATGATATAGCCAAACAGATTTCTTACGAGCCCACTTCGCTAAGGAACATAGGAAACATTTTGAAGTAGCTTTAGAGGAGCTCATGGCTTTTCACCCTTAATTAAAACTCTTATCAAGAATTTCCTAAACTCGGGAATATTCTCTACTTTATGTCTACATTCTCTACAAACGCTTAAGAAGAAGCTAATTTCTTCAGAATCCACTATTCCCTTCATTTTTTCAAGCATTTTCTCAGCTATCCATTTAGCATGTCTTTCAGTTATGAATGGTTTTCCGCAAAGCTTACACTTAATCATCTCATGAGTTACAGAGGATTTAAAGGCGTACTTGTCCTCTGAAGGAACACCGTATTCCTCCATTAAGTGAATAGCATCTACAGGACACGCTTCCTCGCATCTTGCACAGAATGTACACTTACCGTACCATACCTCTAGAGTTCTCTTACCATTTTCCTCAGTAACTGTTATTGCATCAGATGGACATACGTGAGCACATGATGTGCAACCTATGCACTTCTCAGTATCATATACAGGTGGTCCACGGAACTTCTTAGGGAAATACGGTTTTGCAGCAGGGAAAGCTTCAGTAACCGGATTCTTAAAGTACTTCAGCGCTTCCTTAATTATACTTGCCTTCATCTTAGAACACCAACCCCACACAAACTCTTACAACATCTATAAGTGCTAGAAATGCTGCAATTTCCCATAATGGCCACCCGGCTTGTTCAATACGTAATCTAGGATTAATTACGTCAACAAACGCGTAAATTAATGCGAAGAAAACAATTTTACCTAGAAAAACAAGTGCGTCCACAACTACGTTACCTATTACAGGCCATCCGAGGAACAATGTTGCTCCAAGAGCCGAAATAGTAAGCCATTTAAGAGCCTCACTTATTTCGAAAAGTGCTCTTAATGCTCCAGAATATTCAGTATAAGGTCCAGCAACGATTTCCGTTTCAGCATGTGGTATATCGAAGGGCCTTTTCGCAAGCTTGGCTTGTGCTGCTATGAGAAATGCTATGAAAGCTAATGGTAGCCTTATCGCGAAGGGCCCATGTAAAGCTTGTTCTTCAACAATACCGCTAACTGTTATGGTGTTTGAAAGAGCAAAAACCGCTACAGCTGAAAGCCATAAGGGAAGTTCGTACCAGACAAGTAAGGATGCCTCCCTACCTGAGCCAACGATTCCATAAGGGCTTCCAGAAGCCATGCCTCCAAAGATTATGGCAAATGTTGGAATAGTTAGTAAATATAGAAGTACTATAGCGTCTCCTAAGAAACCTAGTGCTGAGAATTTTCCAAAGAACGGTAAAAGTAGTACAGCAG